>PVMK01188027.1_pt1 | contig 88170 bp, 83 predicted proteins | sample 1853481 | NCBI WGS metagenome assembly PVMK01 (sample SAMN08533507, study PRJNA380276) | Marine sediment metagenome, whole genome shotgun sequencing project.
ACATTGAGCGTAATGGTTCGGCGCCGGTCGACGCGCCGAATTTGATTGGGTCCTGCCGTTCGCACCATGCGAACCAGTTGATCTACAGACTGGATACCGCCATTGGGCGTAGCCAGTGGCGTCGCGGCAAGCTGCTCCGGACTGGTCCAGTTTTTTGCACGCAGCACGATATCTCTGCGGCGATCACCATCAAAATAATCGCCAACGTAGGCACCGTCGCCGAGCGCCTGCACGACCGTGGACATCTGACGACGATTCCAACCGGCCTCGGAGATACGCCGTTCGTTAGGTATCAAACGTAGTTCCGGTTCGGCGAGTTCGACCCCCGGTTCCGGGCGTGCCTGCGCACCGGGCAAATGCTCGCCAATCGCAGCCATGCCTGCCTTGGCCGCTGCCAGCATCGAGTCCATATCCCGGCTTTGAATATTCATTTCAATGCCGCCGCCATCACCGAGGCGCTCGAAAATACCGGCGCGATCTGCAAATGCCATGGTGTCGGGAAAACCGGCAAGGAGGTTGCCATTCAATAGATCAATGAAATTGTCGGCATCATTGCTATCGGTCACCATGACGCCAAGAAACCCATACGAGCCAAAAGTGCCAAAGAAATAGGCATCAAGCTGGTTTTCGGCACCCTCTTCAAGATACGGTTCCAGACGATCGCTCAAGACCTGTTGAAAATCTTCCTTTGCCGAACTCACGCTCTGCCCCGGCGGCATCAATATATACGCGAAAATCCAGGTGTCCTTACCTTTGGGCAAGTAGTCGGCAGGCGGCATCAGGGTGATCGTTAACGCGGTAGCCGTTACGAACAGGCCGGCGACCAATGATCGGCGGCGCCATACGCCATTGGTCAGATTCATGATCGCAGCGGTAATATTACGCCACCAGTCGGCATGCAAGTCAGTCGCACGCCCTGTTCGCAACCAGTTTGCTGTTGCGGTCGGAATTACCGTTATCGCGATAATCAGGGAAGTGACAACAGCTACGGATATCGCAAGCGCAAGATCGGCAAACTACTTGGCGGAAAGGTCTTGCAGAAACAGGATCGGCATGAATATCGCCACGGTCGTCGCCGTCGACGCCAGCAGCGCACCCCATACCTGCGATGCACCTTTTTCCGCGGCCTCGTCCGGTGGCACTCCATTCTCGCGCAGCCTGATCGTATTCTCGAGCACGACGATCGCGCCATCGAGCACCATGCCCATCGCGAATGCAAGCCCGGCGAGTGAAATCATGTTGAGCGTCCGGCCTGCGATTTGCAAAACGAAAAACGCGGTGAAAAGGCAGATCGGAATTGCCATCGCCACCATCAGCGTCGCCCGGAAGCGCCTCAAAAACCACCAGAGAATTCCGATCGCAAGCGAAATGCCCAGCAGCAGGTTTGTACGCAACATGGCGATGGAATCAGTGATGTATTCCGACTCATCGTAACTTTGCCGAACATCCAATCCGGCACGCTGCAGCGGGCCCTCCTGCAACTCCGCAACCGCCAGCTGCAAACTATCCATTACCTCGAGGACGTTTACGCCTTTCTCAACCAGCGCGTTGAATGCTATCGCTCTCTTGCCGTCAGCCAGCAAACCGCCCGATTCGTCTCGCAACATGATATCGACCGTGGCGATATCACGGAGGCGAACCGGGTTCCCTCCGCGCCAGTCCAGCACCATCTCGCCGAACTCGTCGAGGTCATACTTGCCCGCAAAACGCAAAGAATACTGGCGCCGTCCTATGTCGTTGTAACCACCAGATGTATCGTTGTTGTTGCCCAGTAGCCCCGCCATGGTCGGAATATCAATATTGAGCGCGGCAGCCGCAAACGGATCGAATGTAATACGAACTTCTTCCTGCCGCCCACCGTACATGTTTGAATTCGAAACGCCCGGCACGCGCTCAACTCGTGACAGGACAACTTCTTTGATGAAGTCGTTGTATGAAGAAATATCCCTTTCGTTTCCGGGCGAAGTCGTAATGGCAAACCAGGCGATGGAATTTCCGTAGCTATCCTGCCCGGCAAACATCCTGGGCTCAGTAACATCCGCCGGATACCTCGGCACCTGGTTCAGACGATTCATGACTTCAATCAACGCACGTTGCAAATCGGTCTCTACCGTAAAACTCAAATTGATACTGCCACGGCCGCGAGACGCACTTGACGTCATTTTGATAAGCCCGGGAACGCCACGAAGCATATCTTCCTGCGGCTCAATGATTGAGGATTCCACTTCCTCCGGTGCGGCTGATCGCCAACCGGTGGTGATCTGAATGAACGGGCGCTGTGCATCCGGGATCATTTGAATCGGCAGGTTCGACAAGCCGACAATGCCCAGCAGAAACACCATCAGAATCGCTGCTATAACAGCGACCGGGTTCGATAATGCAAGGCGTGAAATATTCATTTATCAGTAATGTAATGGCTTAGCAGTCGTTTGACTAACGTTTGGTTTTTGCCCTGATGAGTGCCCGAATACCACCGCGCAGATTGGGTCTCCAATGGTCGATGAGAATCACCAGTATCAGGCTCTCCACACCGGCAATAAAACAAACCGTGCCGCAAGCGTAGAGGAGCCAGGGTATTAATCCATAGAAGAACAGAACAAGCACGAAAAGACCGAATAGCATCAGACCGAGTCGTGCAGACGCCGTGTGAAAACTCGGCAATCGATGGTAACGATACAACCCGATTAAATTAGAGAGGCTCCATACCGCCAGGATCGCCCAGACGATGGTTCCGTGATACGCGAACACATCGTTATGCAGAGTCCACATTGCAAACAGAACGACCAGTACGATCGAGATATCGGCGGTGGAATCCAGCAGAGCACCCGCCTTGCTAACCCAGCCATATTTTCTTGCGAGCCAGCCGTCGAGAATGTCGGTAAGACCGGCGGCAACCAGCAACCAGGCGAACGCACGATCGGCGCCCGTCCAGGCCAGCCAGATCAGTACGGGAACTGCCGTCAGCCGCAGGACTGAGATCAGGTTGGGGAGATAACGCATAGAACTGCATTATGTTGGACAATCCGTTGAATTTCAAAAGCTCCAGCCCCTTCCGGGCAACCATATCAGCGGCTATCTTGTCGCATTCTGCGGACATCGTGACACAATCAGAGTACAGGACTATGCTCGGAAATCGCCGGGCGGCCAGGGACTGCATCATGCTATTTTCCAGAATCGAATCAAGAATTGCGGCTACATTCGTATTAGCAACGCTTTTGCATGCATGCGGCGGCGGATCCTCTGGCGGAGGATTGAGTCCACCACCGCCACCCCCGCCATCCAGCGACCCAACCATCGCCCTTGATCCTGCATTCCCGGGTGTCTCGTTCAATGGCCTGATTCGCTTGTTGCAGGCTCCGGGAGACTCCAGCCGCTGGTTCGCCGTCGAGCAACGCGGAATGGTGTGGACATTCGACAACGACCCGAGCGTCGCGGCTGCAACACTCTTTATAGACATTACTGCACGGGTAGATCCCGGACCGAACGAGGCCGGCCTGCTGGGGATGGCCTTTCATCCCGACTGGGGGACAAACGGCAACTTTCAGGTGTTTCTCTCGTATACGCGCAGCGGCGCGCCGCTGGAATCGTATATTTCGCGTTTCTACAGCCTGGACAATGGCGTCACGCTCGATAGCGGTGTTGAAGATGTGATCATGACCGTGCTGCAGCCGTTCGGTAATCACAACGGTGGCAATATCGAGTTTGGTCCCAACGGTCATCTGTATGCTGGCTGGGGCGACGGCGGCAGCGCCGGCGACCCGCTGAACAACGGTCAAAACACGACTACATTGCTTGGCACGATGACGCGAATCGATATCGACGGTGGTGCACCGTACGCCGTTCCCGCCGACAACCCGTTCGCCGCAAACGCGTCCTGCACCCAGGGCGTCGGGGGCGCTTCCTGCCCGGAGATCTTCGCTTGGGGACTTCGCAATCCCTGGCGCTGGAGTTTTGACAGTTCGAACGGTGACCTGTGGGCCGGCGACGTCGGTCAGGGCGCGATCGAAGAGGTCGATATCGTCAGTCTCGGCGGCAACTACGGTTGGCGCTGCCGCGAAGGTTCCGTCGACTTCGACAATTCGGCCAACTGCCCGAACGGGTTGATCGATCCCATAACGGAGTACGACCACGGTGTCGGCCGGTCAATCACGGGCGGTTACGTTTACAGAGGTTCAGTCATTCCGGATCTGCAGGGTTTCTACGTTTTCGGTGATTTCGTTTCGGGCAGAATCTGGGCATTGCCGGCGACAAGTGGGATCGGCAGTACGGCAAACGAGCTACTGGACACCAGCCTGTCCATATCCTCATTTGCAGTGGGAAATGACGATGAGCTCTACGTACTCGATTTCGCCACCGGCAGCATTCATCAGGTCATCAATGTGCCGTAGCTGCGTTCGGCCTCCAGTCGATATCATGCCGATGATTTCATCGAACCAAGATAGATTGCACCAAGCGCGAGTGCGGCGCCCGCGAGTTCCAGCGCAGATACCTCGCGACTGAAAAATGTCAGATCCCAGACATAAGCAAAGGTCGGCTCAAGCAAGAGCAACAGACCTACAACGGATGTTGCCACCTTGTCGAGACTCCACGAAATAATGACAATGCCAATTACAGCAATTAAAGCGTAGCCGAATAGCAGCATCGCCTCGTTTGTCCCCGCAATCATCAGTGACTCACCGGTCACTTGTGCGGTCGCTGCGAGTATCGCGGCACAAGCCAGCGACATCCACGCGACTTCTACAAGCGGGGTTGCCCCGGAAGCCGCGTTAATCCTCTGCCACCGCATTAGCAGCAGAAAGGCGGAATAGCAGGCCGCGGTTGCCAACCCGAATATGATTCCTGTCCGGTAGCCTTCGGTCAACGCTGTCCAGTCAACGCCGATGATCATCGCGACACCAACAAACGCAATGGGTATGGCTACAGCAATCTGCCAGCGCATGCGCTCGTGCAGGAACAGGACGCTGACTACCGCGAGGATAAAAACCTGGAATCCTGACAGCAGCGTTGCCAGGCCGGGCCCGATCAGGTGAATGCTCCTGTGCCAGAAAAACAGGTCATATGCGAAAGCGAAGCCGGCAGCGAACAGAAGCAGCGCAGTGTGCCGCCCTACAGCGAAACGTTGTCTCCTGGCAATTTGGAATGTCAGAAGAATCAGGCCACCAAGCAACATTCTGTAAAACGCCGCTGTCGTCGGCGGCGATGCGGACACGCGCACCATGATCGGCGCGAAGCTAAGCAGCATCGCGCCAAACGCCAGCCCCCATGCGGGTTTCTCCCTCAGAAATCGTCGCATTCAGTTTCCATTCAGGCACCTCGACGTACCTTATGCCAAACACACATAACCAGTCGCACGGCAATGCCTCGCCTGGATGATCAATACGTTCCGTAAGGGAGATAGACCAATGAATGCGCCCTCGCCTAAACAAGGCCTGACATCATCATTCGCGCGCCAGCTGATTACGCCATTGTGCCGAGTCATCGGCATATCGCTGGCCATATCGCTGCTGGTTTCAGTTCAGGCACAAGCCAGAACAGACGCCCCAACGATCAGGCTTTTCCCCACGACTGTTGTCGAAGATCTCCGGCAGACCAGTTCCGTTGCGAAAGAAATGGAAAACGGCCTGCAGGAAGTTATCGGTCGACTCGATCAACAGCAGCAACTGTATCAGGAAAGCAAATGCGACGGCGCCGAGGATGATCCGGGTTGTCAGCGCCTTGCAAAGCAACTGGGTGCTACCTACCTGGACATGCTTGGCATCATGGAACAACGCCTGCCCGACATGGAACACACGGTCAACAATACCCGGCTCAGCCTGGAGAAACGAATCCGAAGCGAGCTTGGCAACAAGATGACGTCCTGGACCCTGCAGGAAACACTGCTTGGCGGAAATCCGCAGAAAGGCACATCCGAGCCGTCGCCCTCGATGCGCGGCCGATCCGGCATGCGCCTGAGTGAACGCTTTCGGCAGTATTACAAGCTCGTTGCATCGTCGAGCAGCCAGACGGATCAGTCGCTGGCGGTACTCGCTTCCGACATCTACCTCGACATGGAAGAGACCAGTGAGCTGATAGCCAGGACGCGCGAAGAAATTGCACGTGCAACGTTGATCGAACAACTGAATCAATCATTCGGCACAATCACACCGGAGATGATGGAGGTCGTCGGTGGTGTGAAATCAATCCTGTTTGGCGACGAGCAAAGCAACATCGTGATCGCAGGTCCGCCGCCCGGCAGCATCGAGCAGGCGTATCGAAGCCCTCTGGAAAACTAATTCCTAAATTTATCTCAGGAGTCTGAGTCATGAACAAGACAGCATTTCATATCCGCATGCTGACAGCCGTAACGCTGTTATCGAGCATGTTGGCGCTGGCCTCTTGCGCCACTTCACCCCCACCCTGCAATGGACCGCAATCGAAGAACCTCGATACGGCAATTAGCCAGGTAAAACAGACATTGAACAGCGGCTGCGAAGCTCACTTCGATCGCTACTACGACGACCTTCTAACCGTTGCTGAGGGAGACCCGAAACCGGAGAACAAACGCATCTTCAGCGAGTTCCTGGTATGGGCTGGCGATGAAGGGCTCCTGAGTCAGCGCCAGGCGAAAAACTATTACAACCGCTACTTCAATGTGAAGTTCATGGCCTTGCAGAGCGAGTACAATAACTGTTCGCACACCTGCCCTGTTCGTGACCGCGTCATGATCAACATGGAACGTGAACTCAGAGACAAGGAGCGGGGTCTGCTCAAGGTAAGCCTCGACAATGAAGGTTATTACCGTGCGGATGAGCTTTACCAGGAAGTTGAGCTGGTGCTTGAGGCAACCTGCACCGCCTGCGCGGCCGGACAATAGTAAGCGGCTGTGTCGTTCTCAGAGAACAAACGTAGTGTCGATGGCTTTCTGAAAGGACTCGCCGCCGGGGCACTGGGTTCATTGATTGGCAGTGGAGCGTTGCTCTACGCCCTCAGCAGGACCCAGTTTGTTAGGTTTTCCAATGGCTTCACACCGGACGTGAGCCATTGGTTTAACTGGGTAAGCAGCAATCTCGGTTCGTCGATCCCCGTTTTCGCCATTCTGATCCTGGCATTCGGTATCTCTCTCGGACGTTTGCGGATCAAGCTCGAAACCGGCAGGCCAACCAACGAAGTTGTACAGCTCGACCACCTGGTCGACATATGGACCACTTTATTTTTTGGCACGGGCGTAATCTGGACCGCCATCGGCATGCGTAGCGCATTGATCTTCGCCCTAGGCGACCCGGACGAGATGGTACAGCAAGGAGCGTTCGCAGTGCTTGAGCGCCTGGTCGATGGCGGAATAATGCTTGCGCTGAGCACGACCATTTTTGGTGGCATTGGTGGATACATAATGCGCGTGTACAAGTCCATCACGCTCGGCACGTTATTGCAGCAGCACTATGATCACGCGGCAAGGGTCGACACTGCCAACATGAGCAACACGCTCGAACGAATCGAGCAGCACCTCAAAAACCAGGGCGAATCTTTGGCGGAGGAACCCGGTGAATAGATCACGTCTTTTTTACCCAATGGCACGGGGCGCGGACAGCGAAGCCGGTGGCGCCGCTGATTTACAAACCGATGTCATGCGGTTCATGGCGATATTGTCGCTTTGTTTGATGGTCATCTTTGCAGTTGTTCAGAGCGTTCCGGTGGAGTCGATACAGCGGCCGGATCCAGCGCCAATGACAACGCCGCCGAGGGCCCAGCCTGAATTACCGGTTGAAACACCGGTCAACGCGCCACCGCCGGTCGAAAAAAAGCAGGATGTGGTCGAGGTGCCGAGACCCATCACCCGAACCGTGGTGGCTTCGGAAACCGTCCCACAGCCGCCGGCGCCGGATCCGGTGCCGAGCGAAGTCGAGGAAGGTTTTACGCTGCGTTTTGAAACCGACCTGGCATTGACGCAACTCGTTGCGCGTGACGAGATAGGCCTTTATGCCATCACATCGGGCGGTGCCAAGCGAATGACGATAAACCGGGACAAAGCAGAGTTCTGGAGCGCATCGCTGCCGAAGCAGTTTCACGAGATGGACTCGAAAACCGTACCCGATTCTATAATTCGCGCCCTGCGAATATCGACCAACGGCAGCGTCGCATCCACGCAATGGGGCGTGACATTGCCAGCCGTCATGTCGGGAAAACTCAATACTTACATGCAGGACTACCGGGGTGGTTCGCTGGTCATCGGCGCTGACGGTATTCTCAGGATGGAGCCCTGACATGAGGTTGTTGACCCACCCTATCGTCATATTCATCATCGGCTCACTGGCATCGTCGGCAGTGTTTGCTGCTTCCGGCAAGCCGACGCTCGATGCCTGGGTGGATGACAGCCTGATCCCTTCAGTCGTCTCGCAACTTAAAACCCATCCGCGATTCAGTAATGAAATCGTACGGTTCGTGGTGATGCGGGACGGCAAGCCCTCTGCGACAACGAATACACTCGCACTGGCACTACGCGACCGCCTGCAGGACGCCGTCATCGATCAATCCGGCATACGAGTTGGCTGGCAGGTGGATCGACAAAAATTCGACCGCCACTACGAGCAAAGCCGTGTCGATTGCACGACCAATGAAGTGCACTACTACATCGGTCTCGAGCTGGAAGAACTACGTTCCGGTCGTTTCACGCTCTCGGTTCGTGCACTTGATGTCGAGCAGCAAAGCTGGGTTTCCGGCTTCGGCGAATACTGGCAGGGAACGCTGACCACCATGCAGCACCGCGCCTATCGTCAGCCTGGCACGGATCAGGCGTATCTCGGCCAGCGCACGGTGCCATTCGAAGATACGCAAACCGATTTACTGGCAGCACAACTTGCGCATGATCTCGGCTGCTCCCTTCTTCGGCAGATGTCCGGCGAATATGTCGCGCGGCTGTCAAGAGACGGCGGTGACCCGTCCAGCGAGACGCTCGAACTAATCAGTAACAACCTGGCTGCCTACCACGCCATGCAAATCACCCCGAGCAGTACAGGTACAAATTCCGTTATCGAAGCCCGGGCCCATCGCGTTGACGACGAACTGGTTCAATACTGGGTAACCATTACACCGACTGATTCGAAATCGGACATGCCGACGATCAGCGCCAGTGCATACATTTACCTGCAGGAGACGTTTCTTCCTGTTTCACCGGCAACCTATGCACACTCATCCGATACAAATGAAATGACGCGTAACTCGGCGCTGATTCGTTCACTGAAGGTAGTAAGTAGCAACAGCGCGTCAGTTTGCGAGACATCAGTGAATAACAGCCACTACGCATACGATCGAAACGTAAGAAGTGCGTCCGCGCAATGCTTTGCTCTGGAAGCACAAACCGAACAGGACTCGATCGTATTTTTCCTTTATCACCAACTCAACAATGGTTTGGTGCGACTGGCCGATGAGGATTGTTCATCCAGAAGCAATGCGCGAATCTCCAGGAAGCGACAGCCGTTATTGATCCCGCTTGCCATGGAAATGGCGAAGCCCCTGTCTTGGTTACCCGGCAAAGACTGGATGATCGATCCGGACGCGGACACGTTCTATGCAATAGCGTCGAGCAATACCAAAGCGGCACGGGCACTTGGCCACCATTTAGAGCAATTACCGAAGCGCTGCAGCCGTGGTATGCGGCCTGGTCTTGAAGGCGCAGAGCTTCGTCGATGGTTCAGCGAACTCAACGCCATCACCGGGCGCTGGCGCTCGGACATCGACTGGCAATCCGTTCGCGTCAAGAACGTATTTTGAGGGCACTGAGATGTTCAGGATACTGGGTTTCGTTTTGGGTTCAGCCGCTTCCATCGCTGGCATATTTTTTGTACTCGGCGTGCCGGAAATAAATTTGCCCAGCGTTGAGTCGGATCAGGCCCGCTTCGACGCCGCCCTCGAAAAAATCCGCGAAAAACAGCCGGCAGTCGAGGAGTTTGTGGAAAAACTTCTGGAGGATGAGCTGACGATCGACGATCCGGCAGACGATGTTAGTGCTGCCCCCATGGAAGTCACGCTGGAGGATGGAAATTCACCAGCCGACGTCGATCTTTTCACAGAATCGGATGTTGAACCGCTCACCGAGCCGCAGGACATATTCAATCCACAGCTGCACTGGCATGAATTCTGGAACCCGTTCCGCAGTGAGATTGCCGCACAAGGCTTTGTCTCACAACTCGAAAAAGTGACCGGCCTCGACTATCGGGTTATGAAAGTCGAAACCGGTGTGTACCAGGTCGGATTTGCGTACTCGAACGATGACGAGCGACGAATCAAGATCGCACAGATTTCCGCCGCGACCGGTCTGGACCTGCCACAAACATGAACAAGCTGGTTCTCAGATTGTGGTCGTGGACAGTAATTGTGTTGGCAGGCGCACCCCTGGCTTGGGCGAATAATGTCGATTCGCCGGATCCGGATATCGCCTGGAAAAATTACGCACGTACCGAAACAGGCATTCGGCCCTCCTACCAGTTTCCACATGCGAGTTGCTTTCGGGCGGCCGCCGTTGCTTACCAGATACCGGAGTCATTGTTGCTTGCGGTGGCACGAGGTGAAAGCGATTTTGAAGAAACCGCCCGCTCGAAGGCCAATGCCCACGGCGTAATGCAAATTCAGTGGCCGGGCACGGCGCAGCACCTTGGCGTCTATCGACTGTCTGACCTTTACGAACCCTGCACCAACATTGATGCCGGCGCGAGGTATCTGAGGGAATTGATGACCCGGTACGACGGCAATATTCACCTGGCACTGGCTGCTTATAATTATGGTCCGGGCAGAATCTCGACCCATGGCGGCGACGTTCCGGACGGCGCCCAATGGTATAGCGGCTACATATACAGGCACCTGGCATACGTCCTTGGCGATCGTAGCAATCGAACCAGGCCCGCCGCCACCTTGTACTCGGAACTCGGCCAGACGACGCTGGTCAGTTTTGGAGAACCCTATCGCGCCGCTGCATTCGTTGCCGGCCTCGAAACTCGCGCTCCGGAATTACAGCTTGACTGGTTCCGCAAAGGCGTTGGCAAATTCGTCGTTGTCCTGACCTACGGCAACAAAGACGAATTTCACGCCAGCGCTGCTCAGCTGGCGAACGCAGGATTCCCCCTGGATTGACATATTCCGGCGAGCTTGTGCCGCTTTTAAGGCCCAAAAGGACTAGTATTCAGCAGGCTCACGTCCCACGGCGCAGGAAGCAGCCGCGGACGAAGCCGTTGAAGAAACCGTCGTCACCGGCTCACGCGTGACGATGTCGGTTTCCTTGCTCTACTAAGGTAGATATCGTGAGCCCCTAGTTTTTGCCGACTAACAACGCGGCTTTCTCCAGTGCTTCCTGCAGATCCTCCGCAGTCCCAGGTCTCGCGCTATGGGCGGAAACGATTAGCTGCGCATCGAGATTATTTTCCTTCAATGCTCTGGCAAACGATTTCGTGGATTCCCTGGCAGGTGGAACCGGCCCCGCCTGCGGCATTGCGAAATGATCTGCTTCGAACAAGATACCCTGACCCGGAAGCCATGTAACCAACAAATGTTCCGTGTGCACAGTAGGCCCGATGTCGATTATCTCGACCCGTCTGGATTGATCTTCCAGAACGAATCGGTCATCAACGCCGTGAAAATCCAGTAGCTCGCCATTTTCAGCGGCATCGCGAACCACTTTCTCATGCGCATTGGCAGCCACAACGGTGGCACCCTCTTGTTCATATGCACTGACTCCCAGCACATGGTCGAAGTGATGGTGCGTCATTACGCCATAGCGGATAGGTTTGTCCGCGACAACTTCCCGCAGCAGTTCAATACGATCCGGCAAACCAGCTGTTCCGCCAGCTGCAATGACGTAGTCATCCATTTCCACAAACATCGCGTACGTGCCACTGCCACCGATCAGATAGACTCCGTCGCCGATTTCCTGGCGGGCCAGCGTATCGGGAACCACCGGCGGTATCTCGGCGAGATCGTCGTTGACGGCCAGCAATTCGTTGAACGGTTCATTTACCCGCGTTTTTATGTTGGTGCGAAGAAAACTTTCGTCACCGTTCAGGTAGAGCTGGAACTCCCGGTTGAATGGCATGCCCGCGACTTGCTTATAATCATTGAAGCGATACTCGACCAGGCCGAATCCGGCCAGGACTCTTTCACTGCGGCGCAACAGGTGGCTCTCCTTCTCGAAGTACAGGCTGATGGCCGGCCCGACCGCCATGGAGAAGCCAACAACGTCGAATATCTCGTCATCGACCTCGGTTTCTCCCAGGTAATACGCATTCTGGGCCCGGTCACGAACCTGCCGAACCAGCAGTGCGGGCGTCACACGTACAAAAGGACCGGATGTCGTGTCGAAATCCGGTTCGGCGATCGATGCGCGCGTGCCCGCAAGGTAGTTCAGCTGATAACTGGAATCGCCATTGATGATGGTTCCGCCGTCGAAGGAAGACCCGCCAGCGGTACCGCTGTTCTTAGTTACGAAAACGCTATTTTGTAAATCAACAGCGCTGATTCCACTCGCCGAGTTTCGATCCCACGGTGGTTCCGGATTACGGCTTTGGCCTACCGCGACAGTGATGGATTCGTGCTCGATGACAATCGAATTCAGCGCCGACAGTCGCTCACTGCCCCCATGTGCCTCGACAGCCGCATCGATGACAGCCTGTGCCTTCTCAACATTGGCCTGCGTCAGGTTCTCGGCACACACGAGGCTCGCCGACATCATGCCCGCCAGTATTACACCGGTAAGAATTTTCATACTTAGTCTCCAGGAAGTCATTGCACATCGGTATCGACACCGATACCAACTCTGGCAACTTAGAGGATGCATTCGACGAAAAGTGCGACATCGGGCGATAAAGCGTGCAAAATTCGCGATAACCCGATCCCATACAGGCCAACCAGTGAGCAGAAAACTACCGGAAACACTGTTTAGTGAGGCGCAGATCGCGCAGCGCGTCGACGAGATCGCCGCGCAGATATCGTCCGACTACGCAGGTAAAGGCGAAATTGTGTTACTCGGTGTGTTGAAAGGCGCATTTATTTTTCTTGCCGACATATCGCGCCGGCTTACCATCCCCCGGTCGATCGAGTTTATTGCCGTCTCGAACTACGAGCATGGCAGCACCCCGAGCGGTGCGGTTCGACTCGTCATGGACGTCCGTGAAAGCATCCAGGGCCGCCACGTTATAGTGGTTGAGGACATCGTTGATACCGGGCAAACCATTCACTACCTGATCGACATGCTCAAATCGCGCGGGCCTGCATCGATCAGGACTTGTGTGTTACTGCACAAGGAGCACAAGACCGAGATCGATGTTGATATCGACTATCTTGGATTCACTATTGACGACGAATGGGTCGTTGGCTATGGCCTGGATTTTGCCGAGCATGATCGTACGCTGCCATATATCGGCGTGGTGAAGCCAGACGACTGAGAATCACAGCCTCACGCAGATCGCGGTACGCGAATGTACTCCACCATTTCCTGGATGTGTGGCGGTGGTGGCGCTGTCGAATAACTGACAGCAAATGCGACCAGAATATTCAGCAACATCCCGATCACACCAATACCCTCTGGTGAGATGCCAAACAGCCATTGTTCTGCGACGTTTTCTCCCCAGGGTGAACCCGCCCACTTCAAAAACAATCCCTTGTAGAATTCAATGTAACCGTAAGTGAACAACAAGCCTGTCAGCATCCCGGCTATTGCGCCCTGCTTGTTGATGCGCTTTACAAAAATACCCAGCAGAATAGCCGGAAACAGTGATGCCGCCGCCAGCCCGAATGCGAACGCCACCACCTGCGCCACCCAGCCCGGCGGATCGAACCCAAGATAGCCGGCAACCAGGATCGCCACTGCAGCAGCGATTCTCCCGGCCAGCAATTCCTTGCGCTCTGATATATCGGGAAGGAATATTCCTTTGACCAGGTCATGTGAAATAGCAGCGGAAATAACCAGCAACAAGCCCGCAGCGGTCGACAAGGCGGCCGCCACGCCGCCGGCAGCCACCAGCGCAATCACCCAGTTTGGCAGCCCGGCGATCTCGGGGTTTGCAAGCACCATGATATCCCGATCCACTGATAACTCATTGCCCGCCCAGCCGTAGGAAGCCGCTGTCGCCGTGAAGTCCGGATTCCGGTCGTTGTAATACTGAATACGCCCGTCATTGTTCTTGTCGTCGAATTTCACCAGGCCCGTCTTTTCCCATGTGTCGAACCAGGCTGGTCGTTGGGAATACGACAAATTCCCATCAGGCGAGCCAACCTCACCGGGTTGCAGCGTATTGACCAGGTTATAGCGGGCCATTGCACCAACGGCAGGCGCGGTCGTATATAAAATCGCAATGAACAGCAACGCATATCCTGCCGACGTTCGCGCATCCCGGACTTTCGGCACCGTAAAGAATCGCACGATGACGTGTGGCAGTCCGGCGGTGCCCACCATCAGTGCGAGCGTGATACAGAAAACATCAATCCTGCTCTTGGTTCCGCTGGTGTACTGATTGAACCCCAGCGAGGTGACGATATCGTCGAGCTTGTCGAGCAGACTGACGTCGGTTCCAACAACTTCGCCGCCGAACGCGAGTTGCGGTATCGCATTGCCGGTGAGCTGGATCGCGATGAAAACAGCAGGGACCGTGTACGCGAATATCAATACACAATATTGTGCTACCTGGGTGTAGGTAACACCTTTCATACCACCCAGCACCGCATAGACGAAAACAACACCCATGCCGATGGCCAGGCCAACGGTAACCTCTACCTCAAGAAACCGGGAAAAAACGATACCAACACCGCGCATCTGTCCGGCCACATAGGTAAACGAAATTACAATGAGGCAGATTACCGCCACAATTCGGGCAGTCTTCGAGTAATACCGCTCGGCGATAAATTCCGGGACGGTGAATTTTCCGAATTTTCGCAGGTACGGCGCCAGGAACAGCGCGAGCAATACATAGCCGCCTGTCCAGCCCATCAGGTAAACCGAGCCATCGTAGCCGAGAAACGCGATGAGGCCGGCCATGGAAATGAACGAGGCGGCACTCATCCAGTCGGCGGCTGTCGCCATGCCATTTGCTATCGGTGAAACACCCTTGCCTGCGATATAGAAATCGCGTGTGTTGTGCGCGCGGGCCCATACCGCGATGCCGATATACAACGCAAAGCTGCCACCAACGAACAGGTAGGTCAGTGTTTTGAGTTCCATCGCCTGTTCAGTCTTCGTGCACGTCGTATTTCTGATCCAGCTTGTTCATGCGCCAGGCATAAAAGAAGATCAGGACTACGAAGACGTAGATGGAACCCTGCTGAGCAAACCAGAACCCCAGCTGAAAACCACCTATTCGAACGGCATTCAACTGATCGACCAGCAGTATGCCGAAGCCATAGGAGCACAAGAACCAGATCGCCATACAAAAGGCGACGAGCCGCAAATTTGCTCGCCAGTAGGCTGCACGATTTTCAGGTGTCATGAGTCCCCGCCGTCGTTTTATGATTGTTGCAGACAATTTAACAGAGGATAATGCATTATTCACGATCAGCATCGCCCGGCCACCCGAGGAGCAGTTATTTGTTATCCGCCGCAAAATTACCGCAGAAAAAACTGGAGGTCAACGGCAAGACGATGGCCTATGTTGAGATTGGCGAAGGTGACCCGATCGTGTTTCAGCATGGCAACCCGACCTCATCGTATCTTTGGCGCAATGTCATGCCGCACCTCGCCGACCAGGGCCGCTGCATTGCAGTGGATCTCATCGGGATGGGCAGCTCGGATAAACTACAAGACTCGGGCCCCGACAGCTACCAGTACGTAGAGCATAGGGAATTTCTCTTCGCCGCCTGGGAAGCACTGGGCATCAAGGATCGTGTCACCCTCGTAATACATGATTGGGGCAGCGCCCTTGGTTTCGACTGGGCTTGTCAGCACCCGGACGCCGTTCTCGGCATCGCCCACATGGAAGGCATTGTCAGGCCCGTGAGCTGGAGTGAATGGCCAAAATCGGCAAGGGCGGTGTTCGAGGGGTTTCGCTCCGAGGCCGGCGAGTCAATGGTGCTCGAGAAAAATATATTCATTGAGCGCGTGCTACCGTCATCGATCCTGCGCGATCTGAGCGACGAAGAAATGGCGGTCTATCGCCGACCCTTTCTGCAGGCAGGGGAAGACCGGCGCCCTACCCTGACCTGGCCAAGACAAATCCCGATCGACGGTGAACCCGCAGACGTACACGAGATTGTTTCGACATACTCAAAGTGGTTGTGCGAGTGTGATATACCCAAGTTATTCATCAATGCGGAACCCGGTGCCATTCTTACCGGAAAGCAAAGAGAATTTTGCCGTGGCTGGAAAAATACGACGGAAGTCACCGTACCCGGCAGCCATTTTCTGCAGGAAGATTCGCCGCACGAGATAGGCGACGCGATTTCTGACTGGCGGAAGCGCATCCCCTGAAGTCAGCAGCCCGATACAACAACAAGGTAGAAATATCCGTGGGAATATTTGGAACCGGACAGGCTGTTCGACGCAGTGAAGATAAACGATTCCTGACCGGTACTGGCCGTTATACGGACGACATCACGCTCGAGGGACAAGCATACCTCTATCTGTTTCGCTCGCCTTACGCACACGGCACGATCACGGAACTCGATGTTTCCACGGCGAGAGATGCTGACGGCATAATCTGTGTCCTGACAGGCGAGGATCTTGTCGATGCCGGTGTCCACGACATAACCGGATCCGATTTCCCTGAAAGCTCCATCACGGGCGCGATGGCGGCCATCAAGCAGAGCCCGCTTGCTCGTGGTCGTGTGCTCTATGTAGGCGAGCCGGTCGTTGGCATTATCGCGGAGTCGCTGGTGCAGGCGAAGGATGCCGCAGAGCTGATCGAATTCGATGTAGACGAGCTGGACGCAGTCATAAGTTACGCGGACTCATTGCGTGACGGTGCACCACAGTTACACGAGTCGGCGCCCGGCAACTTCCTGGGTACAGCCGAGTACGGCGACAAAGAGGCCACTGAAATTGTGTTTGCAGCTGCAGCTCATGTGGTTGAAATCGAATTGATCAATAACAGGATTGCACCAACGCCGATGGAATCGCGAGCCTGCAACGCGAGCTACGACAAAACTTCCGATGAACTGACGCTGCACCAGGGTTGCCAGGGGGTACACATGTTGCGCGGCATGGTTCGTCAGTCATTTGATATCGATGAAGAAAAGGTGCACGTCTTGTGCCCGGATGTCGGTGGCGCGTTTGGCCTGAAGACCTTCCTGCAGTGCGAACCCGTTGTTGCAATCGCTGCCAGTATGCAGCTTGGCCGGCCGGTCAAGTGGACCGCTGAGCGTTCCGAGAGTTTCTTGTCGGACTTGCATGGACGGGACCAGGTCGCTAGCGCCAGCATGGCACTGGATTACCATGGTCGCTTTCTCGCCATGCGCACGCACATTGACAGCAATGTGGGCGCCTATTGTGCACAGTTTGGCCCGCTGATCGCCTGGTTTGGCGCAAGCATGAATACCGGTTGCTACGACATATCCACTGTTTACGTCACCATTCAGGCCATCCTGACTAACACCGTACCGACTGATGCTTATCGGGGCGCCGGTCGCCCGGAGGCGACCTATTTGATTGAACGCCTCGTCGACAAAGCTGCGAAGCAACTCGGTATAGCGAAGGATGAAATTCGGCGCCGCAACTTTATTCGCGCAGATCAGTTTCCCTATAAAACAGCGACCGGCCGTATCTACGATTCCGGCGACTACGAACGACTCCTGGACAACGCCTTGAAACGCTCTGATTGGTCGACATTTGACGAACGCAGGGACCGGACGAAATCCGCGGGAAAGCTACGCGGCATCGGACTCAGTTACTACACCGAAATATGCTCCTCTGGTGGCAGTGAACTCTCCCATGTGCGATTCGAAGAAAACGGCCGTGTCACGTTGCTTGTCGGTACACAGGCCAGCGGTCAGGGCCATGCAACAAGCTATGCACAAATGGTAGCCGAAGGACTGGGCGTCGAGTTCGACCTGATCGATGTCGTGCAGGGCGACACCGATCGTATTCCGAGTGGTGGCGGTACCGGCGGCTCTCGTTCGATGGTTATGGCTGGCTCGTCCCTGTATCACTCGGTCAACAGCGTTATCGAAACCGGGAAATCGATGGCAGCCGAAATGCTCGAAGCGGCGACGGCGGACATTGAATTCGATGCCGGAAGCTATCGTATCGCGGGCACGGATCGAACGATGACCATCAATGAAGTAGCCGCCGCATCTTTCGATGATGACAGGAGACCGGAATCAGTGGAACCCGGCCTGTATGGCAGCGAGCAATTCACAATCGAAAACGGGACCTTTCCGAATGGTTGTCACGTTTGCGAAGTCGAGATCGATCCTGAAACCGGTCACCTGGAAATTCTGCGTTACACCATAGAAGACGACGTCGGTACCGTGGTGAATCCCCTGATTCTGGAGGGACAAATTGTCGGTGGTGTCGCACAGGGGCTTGGCCAGGCTTGTGGCGAACATGCGATTTACGAAGAAGAAAGCGGTCAGTTACTTACTGCAACCTTCCTGGACTACACCATGCCGCGGGCCGACTCGATTCCGGATGTACAGTTCGCTTACCAGGAGATTCCGTCGCCGACCAATCCGCTCGGCATCAAGGGTGCTGGTGAGGCAGGTACAGTAGGCGCGGCACCGGCATTGGTTAACGCGGTACTGGACGCACTGGCGCCGGCTGGAATCGGTCAGATTGATATGCCGGTGACGCCATTGAAGGTCTGGCAGCTGTTACAACAAAACCGGGCTGAATAACAGCCGCTCCTGCGCATCCCAATCCGCCCACATTATCTGATTTGGGCTTCTGCTGATCGCGGATTGATCTTGAGTGCAATAAATGTCAGTTCGCGGCTACCTGTTTGCCACACTCTTTCCTTGCAGGCGAACTGGGCATACAATTCGTCCCTGAACATAAAAAAACGGCCCCATACGGAGCCGTTTTTACCATCAAGAGTACGTAATCTTGGCTACTATATCCCCCGCCAAGTGGTACCTGAAGGTCGTGCATAACTGGGTAGTCGCTTTTGGAATGTTCAATTGTTGCTGAAAGACGACTGAATTCGCAATCGACAATCGCAAAAATCCTTCTACCTGTCAATTATTTATGAGGGATCCGGGCGCCTGCCTTTAAACTCATTCTAAATTGTGGCAATCCAGCCACAGTAATCGTTGCAATGCACCATTCGCTCATCGTTGAATCAATAGCTTGCCTTCGATTTATTAAGCATTAGGTCAATTTTTCTATTCTGCCGAAAATCGGCAGAATCGGGCGAGCCGATCCGGATGTCGAGAAACTTGTAAATTATGCGCGTTAAGGAGGCGTTTATCGGAAAGTCAGCATCTCCGGCAGCAGGTGTGCTGTATCGTTGAAAGCATCCAGTGACACTCGTTCACCGCTGAACGTGAATCGTGTAACCGAACAATTGTGTATCCGCCAGTTCAGATCCGCCGCCTTGAGATCCGGGGCATCGAGGGCGGTCTGTACCGACACGCCTATCGGACCGCCGGAAGTAAATATGGCGACCGTCTTGCCACTGCCACTGATTCTCATCGCATCAGCGATCGCTGTGCGAACGCGCCCACTGAATTCCGGCCAGGTCAATAGCCCATCGCTGTGATCGTAGTTGCCGTTGATCCAACGCTGCATGATGATTCCCAGCAACTGGTGCAGCGAGCGATACCTTACGTCGTAGTCCTCCGCCTGGTCGTACTCGTCTGCGAGACGATCGATCTCTGAATCCGACTTACGCAATGCCGGAATCAGCTGCCGCATGATTTCCTCCGCAGGATACTCATTCAGACCCGGAACAACCTGCAGCTCTGGCACCGGTTTTCCCGCTGCCCGAAGAATGCCGCTAACGGCGTCTGCGGTCTGCTGCTGACGCTTCAGCGATCCGGCATACATCTCGTCCGGCACGATGCCCCGCTGCACGAACCACTCGCCAAGGCACTCTGCCTGGCGAACACCAAGCTCGGACAGCCGGTCGTAGTTATCGGTAAACAGGCGCGCCTGACCGTGGCGAATGACGAGAAGTTTGCTCATAATGATTACTGCGTTTATTTGGCATAAGTTCCGGAGGTATCGAATGATCGTTGAACAAGTCTGGACAGGCAATGCCTATCGTAATTTTAATTACCTGATCGCCTGCCCCGAAACCGGCGATGCCCTCGCGATCGACCCGCTGGACTATGAGAAATGCCTGGCCATCGCGCGCGAGCGCGGCTGGATTATCACGCAAATTCTCAATACGCATGAGCATGGCGACCATACAGGCGGCAACAAAGCCATGGTTGCGGCGACTGGTGCCAGTATTATCGCTCACAGGAATGCCGCCGGCAGAATACCCAATGTGCGTCGTGGCGTTGGCGCAGGAGACATTATCAGGGTCGGCAAGACCGTAGAACTGGAATGCCTGGATACTCCGGGACACACGATGAGCCATATCTGCCTGCTTTCCCATACGGACCAGCCTGCCCTGTTTAGTGGCGATACATTGTTCAACGCTGGGGCCGGTAATTGTCACAATGGTGGACACCCGAAAGAGCTCTACGAAACATTTTCAAACCAACTCGAAAAACTCGAAGATACGACGCTTATCTATCCCGGCCACGATTACCTGATTAACAACCTGGAGTTCACGATGGACCGGGAACCGGACAATGAATCAGCCAGGCAACTCATGGCCGAATACAAGAATCAGGATCCGAACGACGCGCTGATCACGACACTGGCGCAAGAGAGGGAGATGAATACGTTTTTCCGGTTGCAGAGCCCATCTGTGATCGCGAGAATTCAGGAATCTTTTCCGGAACTGGGCGACTCTCCATCACCTGCGGATGTGTTCCTCAAGTTGCGAGAACTCCGAAATAGTTGGTGACCTTTGAGCGGAGTGATCGCGGCTGGAAGCCGCTCCTGCGATTCTCCCGCAGGCCCATAGGAGCGGCTTCCAGCCGCGATTCCGGTTGCCTAGAACTGTTTGGCAATAATACGCGATCGCAAATCGTTCAGACGTGTTGCGATGCCTGGCTCCGGGCTGTTGCACTGCCGGGCCGCGAACCACAGCCACTGAATGATGTCGAACAACCGGACCTGATTCTGCAATCGTTCATACAGCTCAGGATTCGTCCCGCCGGCATAGGCACCGAACAAACTATCGATTTGCTTTGCATCAAGATCGTGAAAACCGATCACGGAAGCCAGGTCAAACATCGGATCGTTATCGCAAGCATATTCCCAGTCGAGTAGCTTGAGGCCCGAGTGCTGGATAATATTGCCCGCGACAATATCGTTATGGCAGCAGCGAATCGTTTCAGTGGCCGGTATTGCCTCCAGCATTTCCTGGCACCGTCCTGCGAATGCCTGCAATCCTGATTCCGCCGTCACCGCTGCCGCGTATTGCCGCGCCACAAGCTCTGCAGAAAACGCCTTGCCCGCCTGTGACAGTGCGTGAACCTTTCCAAGCAACGTTGCTAGTGCTACCAGATTCTCGCTATTTTTCAGGTCAGTCTCCTGCCAGACGCTGCCTGGCAAGAACTCGCTGAGTAGGACGCCCGCCTCCGCGTGAATAGTCGCTGCACCCAGGCCTGCCGCATGCGCTTTTTCGCGTACATCCAACTCGAGCTCGCGGTCCAGGCCGAGATCTGCCGTATGTTCGCTGTCAAGTCGCAATACGAAACTCGCATCGCTGGTATCGACTCTGAAGTTCCGATTGGTCAGCCCACCTGGCAATGCCTGCCAGCGCCACTTCACACCGGAGAGCGCCGGGATATTTTCGAGTGCCTCATCCGGTGATAACTGATCGCTCATTGCCCACTCACCGCTTGCTGGCGGTAGGTCTTCCACCATTGCAACAGGCCGATCGGAATCAGGATGACGTAAATCACGAATAAAACCGCGGTCAGTTCCAATCCTCGTGTCCAGTAGATGACGATCGAAACAATGTCGATGACCAGCCAGTACCACCAGTTCTCCAGCACCTTGCGGGCAACCAGGAAGGTTGCCCATATCGCGGCAAACGTCGTCATCGAATCAACATACGGGTATGCCGCGTCTGTAAATTCACTCAGGAACCAACCGGTAGCCGTTGCCAGGGCAACAATGATAACGGCTGCCAGGATATGCGTATTCAGCGGCCAGACGCTAATCGGCATGCCGGCATCGTCTTTCCTGCCGCGTTTCCACACCACCCAGCCATACACAGCCATGCCAACATAGAACGCATACAACAGCGACTCCATGTAAAGCCTGGCCACGATAAAAAGCCACACGTAGATTGCCGAGCTAAGGCCTGCGCAAACCCAGCACCAGATGTTTTCCCGGATGACCAGCAAAAGGTATGCGATCGCCAGAACGACCGCCAGGGATTCTGCCGGCGACAGAGCCTGCAGCTGCCTGGCGACGATGTAGAAAATTTCGTACAGCGGCAATCCCCGTCTAGAATCTCATATCCACAGTGACACCGATTTGCCGCGGGTCGCCCTGGCGAATGTAGAGCGTGGGCGGAAAGTTCGGCGGTTCATTGCCGAAAAAGAAACCACGCACTGCGTACTCTGTATCGAACAGGTTGCGAGCGTATACTTGTGCCGTCCAGCGATCTGCTTCGAAACCCAGCCGGGCGTTGGCCAGCGTATACGCGTCGGATTTCTGGTCGTGGCTGACATCAAAATAGAACGCATCCTTAGCCGACAGATCCAGTCGCGCGAATAGGCCACTTGAATGCCGGTAAACACCGCCTGTGGCCAACGTATAGCGGGGTGCATGTGCCTGGTCGCGTCCCGTCAGGTCGATCAATGGTGTCGTAAACTCTTCGAATTGGGCACGCAACAACCCGACGCTTGCATAGAGCTCCAATGAGTCAGTCGGCAGCCAACGAACATCCGCCTCGAATCCGAAGGTTTCACCTTTGGCGGCATTGTCTGTAAAGAAAACAAATGATGCCGGATCATTCGGATTGAGCTGCAGCGATGTTTCGACCTGTTGATCATTGCGTGTGCTGTAGAATACGGATGCATTGATCATCAGGTCGCCGTCGGCAAGCACCGACTTGATGCCAAGCTCATAATTCCACAGCGATTCCTGATCGAATTCGCGTCGACCCTGTGGTACGAATCCGAGATTGAAACCACCGGCTTTATAGCCTTTCGAAATGCTGCCGAAAATCGTTGCTGCATTACTTACAGCGTGGCTGTAACTCACTTCTCCGCCAATCATGTTGTCGGAGGGTCCGAGCGACAGTCCATTGCTGTCGTTATAGTCCGTCGAGCGACGCTCCAGCCTCAGCCCGACACTGAAAGTACCGGCATCGCTGACAGCGACTTCCAGTTGCCCGAATATGGCAGAGGTCAGTGCCTCAAACTCGCTTGCCAGGCGATCGTCAAGCGTATCGGCGAAATTGAAGCCAGGATCGAAATAGTCACCGAGGTTAATCGTCGTCAGGTCTTCGTTCAGCCGGTTGACGTACAAACCAACAAGCCAGTCAGTCGAGTCAGAAAATATGCGTCCATCGTCAGTTGATGTAAGACGAAACTCCTGGCTTAGTGCCTGCCGTTTTCGATCATTCAGCGAGACGAAATCGTAAGTAACTGGCGCCCATGCGTCGTCGTTGCCCCAGTCCGCATCAAACGAAAAATCGATGTCGGAATTTGCGAATGACGTGATCGATGTCAGATCGAACGAACGTGCGCCCGACCAAATCGCCTTGAATGAACTTCCCACGCTTCTCTGCGCATCTTTGCCAGGATTATCAGACAACACCGTAAGGCTGTTATCGATGGCAAACGCGTCGTAACCGTCATCGACATCGCTAAGCATGGCGGCAAGATTAAATACCCAGTCGTCTCCGGCCTGCCACCGGAGCTTTCCCCGTATCGAGAGTTCGTCCCGGCCGTTGGTGTCGTCACGATCGAGGTAGGGGTTTTTACGAAAACCATTGCTTGTGTATTGATGCGCACTCAGGCGGTAAGCTGCGTGCTCGCCCAGCGGCCCACCCATTGCCAGACCGGCACTCAGAGCATCGTCCTGGCCCGCGCCGAGCCGAACCTGGCCCGTAAACTGATCATCGGGGGCAGCGCTTTGTATGTATACCAGTCCCGCGAGGGCGTTCGCTCCATATCGCGTGCCTTGTGGACCCCTCAGTACTTCTATTTGTTCGATGTCATACAAAGTAGCGATCGTTCCGATGCCACTGAAGTCGATATCGTCGATGATGAACCCGACCGATGGATTTGGTGCGCCCTGGTATTGCGCCAACTCTCCGACACCACGAATCTGCAGGTAACGGGCGCGGTGTCCATCGCCGGACCAGTTCATATTGGGTACGATCGCGATCAGTTCCTCGAAGTGCTGTATCGCACTTCCATTGATGGTCGCGGCATCGATGACCGAGACACTGAGTGGTAGCTCCGCCAGCGTGCGCTCACGATAATCGGCCGTGACAACGATCTCTTCGAGCGTATCGTCTGCGGCAATGACAGGGGCAACACATGGAAGACAGGCAAGCGCAAATGCGTAATGCCTAATACTCTGGTTTGGGAATATCATGAAATCCTCTTCCTACGCCGGCATTACCCGGTTCAGGTTCTAAGGGTCCCCGTGGAATAACCACCACCCGGTGGTAACGGATCTCAGGCCCCGTGTGTGTCGGAGGCCACCCCTGTGATGGGTATGACTATACGCGAATTCCAGGGACAGTTTACTTATCTCACTCGAATGCTGGGAACTGCTGATGTTCATTGAGAAAAGAGACAAGTAAACTGTCCCCGGAATTCAGGGCTCGAGGCGCTTGATCAGGCTGGATGTGTCCCAGCGGCTGCCACCCAGCTTCTCCACTTCGGCGTAATAGCCGTCAACTAGTTCGGTCATGGCTAGATTTGCGCCGTTTCGGCTCGCCTCTTCCAGCGCAATCTTCAGGTCCTTGCGCATCCACTCGACAGCAAAACCGAATTCGAACTCGTCACCCACCATCGTTTCCCAGCGATTCTCCATCTGCCAGGATTGCGCGGCACCTTTCGAAATCGCGCCGATTACCTTTGACACATCCAGTTCGGCCCGTTTGGCGAAATGAATCGCTTCCGACAGCCCCTGGACGACCCCAGCAATACAGATCTGATTGACCATTTTGGCGAGCTGGCCGGAGCCAGCCGGTCCCACCAACGTGCAGGTTTTGGCATAACAGTCCATCACCGGCAGAACCCGTTCATACTGATCGGGGTCCCCGCCTGCCATGATGGTTAACTGGCCGCTCTCTGCCCCAGCCTGCCCACCGGACAGGGGGGCGTCCAGAAAGCCAACGTTTTTCGCCCGGGCACGCTCATGGATCTCCCTGGCAATGGATGCCGATGCCGTTGTGTGATCGACGATGATCGAGCCAGCAGGAATAGCGGAGAGGACACCTGGATCATCCAGAATCACTGCGCGAACATCGTCGTCGTTGCCAACACAGGTAAATATTATCTCCGCATTGGCAGCCGCCTTTGCTGGCGTGGCGGCCGTGTGGCCATCATTTTCCGTCAGCCATCGCCTGGCTTTTTCGGTTGTCCGGTTGTAGACGCAGACTTCGTGGCCTGCCTTGGCCAGGTATCCCGCCATTGGATAGCCCATGACGCCCAGGCCCAGAAAGGAGATTCTCATAGTTTTGCCCATTACCGTGGAGTATTAAGTGAGCCTACGATGTCGAGTGAATCCGCGCAATGCCGCTGCTGGTAGTGCTTCATTCGCTCATGAGACGAGCGAACAGCCTGGTACCAGGAATAAAAACGGCCCGCTCCAGAGGACTGAAGCGAGCCTTCCTTATCGCTAGCTAATTAAATAATCAGCGCCGCGAAAGGATTCGGGTTGGTAAACCGGATACAAAGATTACGGCCAGATAACGCAAGCCACTGTGAATGACGTCTCAATTGCTCTTTAACGTAATGCAATTAGTGGGACGGCAGTCACAGTTCATCCTCGATAAAGACTACGCGGCGCTAACGTGTACCGAATCTGCGGCCTTTGGTTTTTTCTTTCTCGGATCCAGTCCAATTGACCGCGCGATGATTTCGCGCATGATTTCCGAGCTGCCGGCATAGATTCTTGAGACACGCGCGTTCACAAACATACGACTGATCGGATACTCATCCATGTAACCGGCACCTCCGTGCAGCTGAACGCAATCATCCATGACCCTTCCTTCAAGTTCACTGGTAAAAAGCTTGGCCTTCGCTGCATCGTCAGCGCTTAGTTCACCTTTATTGTGTGCGAGCACACACTGGTCAACAAAGTTCTGGGCAATATCAATCTGCATTCGCATATCCGCCATCTTGAAGCGTGTATTCTGGAAGTCGGCAATCGTCCGGCCAAACGCTTTTCGATCCTTGATGTACTCCATGGTCAGATCGAAGGCGACATTTGAGGATGCGACATAGCCCACTGCACCAATCAAACGTTCCTCGGCGAGAAAATGCATCAGATGGTAGAAGCCCCGATTCAATTCTCCCAGCAGGTTTTCCTTCGGTACTTTTACGCTGTTGAAGAACAGCTCACACGTATCCTGACTTTTTAGCCCCATCTTCTTGAGCTTGGGACCACGCTCAAACCCATCCATACCCCGCTCAACGACGAACAGGCTCAGTCCGTGACCGCCAGTCTGATCGGTGCGGGCAACAACAACGACCAGATCCGCATTGATGCCATTGGATATGTACGTCTTCGTGCCGTTTAGAAGAAAATGATCACCCTTGTCTTCAGCGCGCGTTCGCAGGCCGGCCACATCGCTTCCGGCTCCGGGCTCCGTGATCGCAACCGCAAGAATTTGCTCACCTGAAACGCACTTTGGCAACCAGCGTTGCTTTTGCTCATCGGTACCCAGCTCGCCCAGGTAGGGGCCGACCAGACGATTGTGCAGGCTAATGAAAAAGCCGGGATCACCGTACTTTGTGTTTTCCTCAATCAGGATCTGCTCATATCGAAAATCTGAGACGCCGGCGCCACCGTATCTCTCGTCCGCCCACATCAGAAGCAGGCCCATCTCTCCTGCTTTCACATACGCTTCCCGATCGACGATGCCCTGCTCGATCCATCGATCCGAATGCGGCTGTATTTCATTGCGCATGAAGTTTCGGACTGAATCCCGAAACATCTCATGCTCTTCTTCGAAAATGTTTCTGTTCATAACCTCTCCCGAAGAGATCTGGAACTATGGAACTACTTACCTGTAAATTTAGCTTTACGTTTCTCAAAAAACGCCGCGATTCCTTCCGCAGAGTCATTACTATCTTTCAACCTGTCCTGATTGGATGCTTCAAGGTCGAAAGTACTTGCCCAATCGGCAGATGCCGCATGTCTCATTGCCTGCTTCGTGGTTGCCACGGAAAGTGGTGCTCGCTCTGATATTGCTTTTGCCCAGGCGACCGCCTCATCGACCAGTTTGTCTGCCGGTACCGCTTTGTTCGCCAGGCCAAGCTCAACGCATCGATCCGCGCTAATGCGCTCGGATTCGATGCTCAGCTGAAACGCTCGCCGATATCCGAGTTGGTGCACCAGGAACCAGTTAAGGCCGCCATCCGGAACAAGTGAGATCGTCGTGAATGGCGACAAAAGGAAAGCATTGTCCGCCATGATCATCAGGTCACAGCCCAGGGCGTAGGACATTCCAATGCCCGCTGCGGAACCATTAACGGCGGCAATTACCGGCTGCGGCATCGCGGCAATACATTCGAGGACCGGCCGGTATTCCTTTTGCAGCACTTCCTGAATCGTTTTCGTTTTGGCGAGACCTGCTTTCAGATCTGCCCCGGCGCTGAATGATCGCCCCTCACCCGTTAAAACGACTGTCCGAACGGATTCATCTCCAGCCGCTCGCTCGAACGCGCTGAGCAGTTCGCTTCGCAATTCTTCATCGAACGCATTCATCGAATCCGGGCGATTGATGGTGATGATGGCAACGGCCTCATCCTGCGCGTATTTGACGGTATTGAAATCGCTCATAATCGTTCCTTATGCGGCCGTCCGATGCTCTACATCGCCTGCTGACTGATAAAAGGTTTCATTGTTCTTTGCCATCTCGCGCAGGCTATCCGGCACTGCAAAACGCTCGCCGTAATTCTCCGCCAGTCGATCTGCTTCCTCGACGAACGCAAGCAATCCTTCAGTTTCAATGAAAGAAAGTGTGCCGCCGGTATACGGTGGGAACCCCCAGCCGAAAATCGAGCCGATGTCCGCGTCTGCCGGGTTCGTAACCACACCCTCGTCCATACATCGAACGGTTTCGATGGCTTGTGCGTACAGCAGGCGTTTGCGTACTTCGTCAGCCGTGGGCTGCTCGTCGGCCAGAGGGTAGAGATCTTTCAGGCCGGGCCACAAGTGCTTCTTGCCACCCTCCGGATACTCATAAAACCCCTTACCTGCTTTCTTGCCTTTCCGACCCAGTTCCACAACAAACTTGCTGATCACCGCATCTGCCGGTGATGGCACATACTCGTCGCCAAGATCTTTCGCCGTCTGCGTCATTACGTGATGACTTAGCTCGAGCGAGACCTCATCGGTCACCGCAAGCGGCCCAACCGGCATGCCTGCATGCTTGGCGACATTTTCGATCAGAGCCGGATTTATGCCCTCAGCGAGCATATTGATGCCTTCGCGACTGAACACACCAAACACACGACTGGTATAGAAACCGCGGCTGTCATTGACGACGATCGGCGTCTTGCGAATCTGCTGGATGTAGTCGAGCGCTTGCGCAATCGCGACATCGTTGGTCTCTTTGCCGACGATCACTTCGACCAACGGCATTTTGTCGACGGGCGAGAAGAAATGTATGCCAATGAACTGACTCGGTCGCACAGAGGCTTCAGCGAGACCGGTTATCGGCAACGTGGACGTGTTGGACGCAAATATCGCGTCATCCGCCATGACCGCCTCCGCTTTGGCCGTGACGTCTGCTTTTATCTTGCGGTCTTCGAACACAGCTTCAATAACAAGCTCACAACCTTTGAGATCTTCGTAGTTTGTTGTTGTCTGAATACGGCCAAGCAGTTCTTCTGCCTTCTCCGCACTCGTACGGCCCTTGTCGATTCGTTTTTGCAGCAGGCTGCGTGAGTAATCCTTGCCAAACTCTGCTTTCTCCTCGGTGGTATCCAGCAATACGACTTGCATCCCCGCCCTCGCCGAAACGAACGCGACACCGGCACCCATCATGCCCGCACCCAGAATACCGAGCTTCGTAACAGGGCGTTTCGCAGGCTCTTTCGGCCGGCGAACCAGTTTGTCAGCGGTACCCTTGTTAACAAACAGGGTCCGCATCATGTTGCGGGACACCGGATCCATCAACAGGGAAACGAAGTACTTTGTTTCGATATCCAGTGCTTTGTCTATGGGCAGAACCAGGCCTTCATAAACCGCAGACATGATGGCAATGGGTGCCGGGTAGTTGTGGTTGGTCATCTTCTGCAAAAGCGAAGTACCAAACATCAATGTTGTTACCGATTTCGGATTCATCAGGCCCGCACCGCCAGGCACTTTGAAGCCTTTTTTGTCCCAGGGGGCGACAGCATCGCCTGACTCAAGCACCCAGGCTTTCGCAACGGCGACCTCGGTTCCCGGCGCAACCATCTGATCAACGAAACCCGCCTCCAGCGCATCGGCAGGCCTGACGTGTTTGCCCTGGGTAATGAGTTGCAGTGCAGCTTCCTGACCGATCAGGCGCGGCAGGCGTTGCGTGCCGCCACCGCCTGGCAGCAAGCCAACCTGTACTTCGGGCAGGCCGAGTACAGATTTAGGATTGTTGGCGACCACGCGATAATGACAGGCGAGACAGACTTCAAGCCCGCCGCCCAATGCGGTACCGTTGATCGCTGCCGCCACTGGCTTGCCGCAGGTTTCGAGGCGGCGCAGGGTTTCTTGCAGGCTTTTACAGAACCCGTATACCTCCGCTGCATCGGTACGCTGGTCAAATGTCTCAACCAGCCCGATCAGGTCGGCGCCCGCCATGAACGAATCTTTGCCGGACGTTATTACGGCACCCTTGATGTCATCGTCCGCGGCCAGTTTGTCGACAGCCTCCGATAAATCGGCCAGGAATTCAGGCGTCATGACGTTCATTGAACGCTCTTTGACATCAATGGTCAGGAGAGCAACGCCGTCGTTATCTACTGTGAATTCGATTGTTTTCATTGTGCTGCTCCTCAAACCCTTTCAATGATTGTTGCCGTGCCCATGCCGCCGCCAACACAGAGGTTGACCAATGCTGTATTGAGATCGCGACGCTCGAGTTCATCGAGGACCGTGCCAAGAATCATCGTGCCGGTTGCTCCCAACGGATGCCCCATTGCGATCGCGCCACCGTTGACGTTGATTTTCTGGTGGTCGATATCGAGCTTTCGCATGAACAGCAGAACCACCGATGCGAACGCTTCGTTCAACTCGAACAGATCAATATCTGCAGTTGTCATACCACAGCGCTTCAATACTTTTTCGGCAGACGGTGCCGGCCCGGTCAACATGATCGTGGGATCCGTGCCTACCGATGAAAATCCCCGGATTCGCGCACGCGGTTTCAGGCCATGTGCATCACCCGCTTCTTTCGAGCCGAGCAACATGGCTGCGGAACCATCCACGATGCCGCTGGAATTGCCGCCGGTATGCACATGGTTGATCGCTTCCACCTCAGGGTATTTCTGCAAGGCGACGTCGTCGAAGCCTGCTTGCTGGCCGGGGATAACGAAGGCCGCATTCAGGCCGGCCAGGTCCTCGGCGGTGGTACCCGGACGCATGTGTTCGTCCTTATCGAGGAGCGTCATGCCAATGTGGTCTTTAATTGGTATAACCGAGTTCTTGAAATAGCCGTTGTCCCAGGCGTTTGCCGCCCGCGCCTGGCTTTCCACCGCGTAAGCGTCGACGTCCTCTCTCGAAAAACCGTGCTTGGTGGCAATCAAATCTGCGCCGATACCCTGCGGCACGAAGTAACTTTTGTAAGCAAACGCAGGATCCGCATGCATTGCACCAGAATCGGATCCCATGGGGATGCGCGACATGCATTCGATGCCACCACCGATAGTTAGATCAGACTGCCCTGCCATGATTTGTGCCGCTGCAGTGTTCACTGCCTCCAAGCCTGATGCACAAAAGCGATTGAGTTGTTTGCCTGGAACATTCTGATCGTAGTCAGCATTCAAAACGGCGGAACGTGCAATGACAGAACCCTGCTCGCCAACCGGTGCCGTACAACCGAAGATAACGTCATCGACTTTGCTCGTATCCAGTTCATTGCGATCGCGAAGAGTGCGAAGCACCTGCGCAGCCAGATCAATGGGAGTCACTTCGTGCAATGAACCGTTTGAACGGCCGCGACCGCGCGGGCTACGAACATGATCATAAATGTATGCGTCTGTCATCTTTGTCTTCCTGGCTGTGTGTCGATTAAGAGCGAAATCTGCAAGTGCGTTTTCATGTCATCGTTCGCCTTGCGAAAATTAATTGATTCGGGATCGATAACCCAGAGATAGGTCATGCCGGATATATAAGCGATGTATTGTGCGGCCACGCTGTCGGCATCAACCTCCGGCCGGATTCTTCCTGCGTCAACTCCGGCACGTACCCACTCGGCAACATCTTTGCGTTGCCGGTCATGAATGTTGACTGAAGTCTGGCGGTATTCAGCCGCCGGGCTGGCCGCACCGCAATACAGAATCTGCAGGACACGAGCGTCGCGTGGATAGTCTGAAACAAACTGGAAAAATGAATCCAGCGCTGTGCACATTGCGTCCACGCCGACCTGGTCGCCGACACCGGCATTCAGATAATCGAGCCAGTGCCGTCCGATGGATTTGCAAATCTCGTCGAACAAGCCAGCCTTGGAACCGAAGCGGTAGGTGGCGAGGCCGCGGCTGTATCCGGCCTGCTCGCCGATCGCCTGCAGGGTCGTTTTGTCCGTGCCACGCTCGAGAATGAGCTCGATCGCAGCTTCAATCATCGCCTTATCGGAGATGGCTGTGCGCTCCGCCTGCGTGCGGGTCTGGATTGGATCAGTAGACAAATTAGTGGGCTCGAAACACAAGAAGGGTTTCAATAACAACAAGTTATGGTGGATTCACAGAAAACTTGTTGCCAACAAGCAAGTGAGTATACGCCGCTCACGCCAGACACACAAGCGCGTCACTGTACTCCTGTATCAATCATGATTCCCCCGCACGTGGACGCCCGTCAAAACCCTCTAACTGACAAGTGATTGTGGTCGACTCGAGTGTATGGATCGACTATTTCACGGGAAGAATCAGTCGTGAAACCGAACATCTCGACAATTTGCTTGGAGAAGAACTTGTCGTCATTGGGGACTTGATGCTTGCCGAAGTATTGCAGGGATTTAGAGTGGATAAGGACTTTCGACAGGCCAGGAAACTCCTGCTATCACTTACAGTCACAAACATGCTCGATACGTCTATAGCGCTAAGAAGCGCGGCAAATTTCCACACGTTAAGAAAAAAAGGAATTACGGTTCGCAAGACAATAGACACGATTATCGCAACATACTGCATTGAGAAAAAACTGCCCCTGCTACACTCTGACAAGGACTATCTGCCTTTTCATACACACTTGAAGCTGAAGAATGCTGTCACAGGTACGTAACTAAGAGAGCAACAGGAGTCGACCACGGCCATGGATTCGACGGTAGCTCTAAAGCGTAAGAATGGCCCTGATTCCCGCAATCCAGGTCGCCGATTGATATTCAGATTAAGCCTGCACTTTGTCGTTATTTGCTGGTTCCGAGCGCGCCCGCTCGCTCCAGTTCGGAAACTTCCGAGGCCGATAGTCCCCAGGACCTTAACAGGTCTTGATTTTTCAATGCAGCTTCCCCGGCGGGGCTGCGGACTTCCGATACGGTTCGCGAGAATCGTGGTGCCGGAGCTGATTGGGTAATACCGTCTACATTGACGAACGTGTCGCGAGCTTTGTTGTGCGGATGTTCATAAGCTTCCGACATATCCAGCACGGGCGCGAAACAGGCGTCGCTACCTTCGAGAAGGTCGCACCAATAGTCGCGGGACTCGCTCATGAAGCGGCTTTCAAAGATCTTGATGTGTTCCGGCCATTTTCTGACATCGAACTGCTCGGCAGGATCGATAGTCTCAATCTGCAGGACGTTCAACAGGGTTCGAAAGAACTGCCGTTCTATCGCACCGACAACAACAGCCTTGCCGTCTTTCGTCGCATAGGTTCTGTAGAACGGTGCCGATCCATCCAGCAGATTAACACCGCGCTTTTCCTGCCACATGCCAGCAGCCAAAAGCCCCTGAAACAGAGTCGACATCGAGGCAACACCGTCGATCATTGCCGCATCAACAACCTGACCCTTGCCTGACTTACCTGCTTCGAGCATCGCTGCCAGTATGCCGGTAGCAAGATAAAGTGCGCCGCCACCGAAATCAGCGACAAGGTTTAGCGGGAGAACAGGCAAGCTGTCTTTTTCACCAATTGCAGACAGCGCACCCGACAGTCCAAGGTAGTTCGCATCGTGACCGGCGGAATCCGCAAGCGGCCCACTTTGTCCCCAACCGGTTATGCGACCAAACACCAGCTTCTGATTGCGGGCCATACATTCGGACGGACCGAGGCCGATTCGCTCCATTACGCCTGGCCTGAAGCCTTCGAACAATGCATCTGCGGATTCACAAAGTCGCAGAACGAAATCGATTCCATCTGGGCTCTTCAAGTCCACTGCTAAAACGGGTCTGCTGCGATTCATCAGATTGAATCGTTCCGGAATACTCACCCCGGTGTCTCTGGAACTTAAGCGCTCGATTCGAATAATCTCTGCGCCCATGTCGGCGAGAATCATTCCACACAGTTGACTCGGCCCTATGCCGGCAATCTCGATAATCCTGATTCCCTGCAGCGGGCCCACGAGTCAGACTTTCCTGAGTACGTTATACAAGTGTTACCCGATGCCGCAAAGCTGTCCGCCATCGACGGTGATGATGCTACCCGTCATATAACTGCCTGCATCGGTCGCCAGCAACAACAACGGACCGCCCAGCTCCGAGAGATCGCCGATTCGCTTCATCGGTATCATGTTCGTCAGGTATGTACCCGCTTCTGATTTCAACTGGTCTTCATTCATTTCCGTCATGAAATAACCCGGTGCGATCCCGTTTACCCGGATGCCATGACGAACCCACTCCAATGCCATCGTCTTGGTCAGGCTGACAACGCCCGCCTTAGCCGCACCATAGGATGCCAGCGACTTTGCGATGGCCAGTCCCAGGATGGAAGCGATATTGACGATACTACCGGGCTTTTCGGCATTGATCATTGCCCTAGCCGCCGCCTGGCCGACCAGGAATACGCCCTTGAGGTCGGTGTCGAGCACGATATCCCACTCTTCTTCTGTCTGATCAAGCAGGTAGTTTTGCTTTGCCACACCAGCATTATTGACCAGGACATCCGGCGTCCCTACCTCCGACAGGATTTCCGCGAAACAATTACGAATCGAATCTGAACTGGTGACATCAAGACTCACGCAATGAGCAGTTCCGCCTGCCGCGTTTACCTCGCTGGCCGTCTCCTCCAGTTTTTCTTTTCGTCTCGCAGCAAGCACCACGGTCGCGCCGGCTCCGGACAATGTTTTCGCAAATTGGCGTCCCAGCCCGGAACCGGCACCGGTTATGAGCGCAATTTTTCCATCCAGCTTGTAATTATCCAATGGGCACCTCGGATTCTCGTGGTTGACGTTTAAATGTACCAGTCGCAATCGCACACAAGCGATTGGAGTCGGCATCGATGAGTTTTGACTGTGCAAAAAACAGGCTCTTGGTCGAGCGAATCAGTTCGGCCTCGGCCACCGCAATGGTGCCTTTGTGCGGCGCCATGAAGTTGGTGTTCAGGTTGACCGTTACCGAAACTATCTCGTTGGAAATGCCGTGACTGCCGGACACTGCGCCGGCGATGTCAAGCAGCGACGAGATAATGCCTCCATGCAGGTAGCCGACAGTATTCCGGTGGTCGCTGCGCACCGGCATTTCCAGACGGGCGAAGCCCTCTTTCCAGGATGTCAGGCGAAAGCCGAGAAATTCGAGGTAGGTGCCTTGGTAGAGCGTCGGATTGTCGAGAAAGCTTTCTGGTGCGTTTTCGGACATTTCTGGTTCTTGTTTGCGAATGTGGGAAGGGAACAATTGTAGCAAGCTCAAGCCATCATCGCGCGCCGGGGCGGGCTCCTACAGATTCTTTTGACTCTTGCGGGCGAGACTACATATTACGGCGATATTCGCCGCCGACTTCGTAGAGTGCGGCAGAAATTTGACCGAGCGAATTGCATTTGACGGTGGTCATCAGTTCCTCGAATACATTGCCGCGCGATCGGGCGACGTTTTGCAGCCGGGCGACAGCTGCCGGAGATTCGGTTGCGTGCTGGTCCTGGAATCCCAGTACATGGCTGATTTGGTCCTGTTTTTCGGATTCCGTCGAGCGAATCAGTTCCTGCTCGTGCACTTCGTCTTCCTGGCCTTTCTTGGGCAGGAAGGTATTGACACCGACCAGCGGTAGAGATCCATCGTGCTTCCTGCTTTCGTAATAAAGGCTTTCGTCCTGGATCTTGCCGCGCTGATACATGGTATCCATTGCACCAAGCACGCCGCCTCGTTCCGAGATGCGGTCGAACTCCTGGTAAACAGCTTCTTCCACAAGGTCGGTAAGCTCGTCGACGATGAACGAACCCTGCCACGGGTTCTCGCAGAAATTGAGCCCGAGCTCGCGTGAGATCACCAGCTGTATTGCCACCGCGCGCCTGACTGACTGCTCTGTCGGTGTCGTGATCGCTTCGTCGAACGCATTGGTATGCAGACTGTTGCAATTGTCGAACAATGCGTACAAGGCCTGCAATGTCGTGCGAATGTCGTTAAAATTGATTTCCTGCGCATGCAGGCTGCGACCCGCAGTCTGGCTGTGGTACTAGAGCATCTGGCTACGAGCACTGGCGCCGTAACGCTCGCGCATGGCACGTGCCCAGATTCGACGTGCCACCCGACCGATGACGGTGTACTCCGGGTCCATGCCGTTGGAGAAAAAGAAGCTCAGGTTCGGTGCGAACTCGTCGATGCTCATGCCTCGAGCGAGGTAATACTCAACAATAGTGAAACCGTTTGACAAGGTAAACGCGAGCTGACTAATCGGGTTCGCACCCGCTTCGGCGATGTGGTATCCGCTGATCGAAACGCTGTAGTAGTTGCGAACATTGTTATCGATAAAATATTGCTGGACGTCGCCCATCATCTTCATGGCGAACTCCGTGGAAAAGATGCAGGTATTTTGCGCCTGGTCTTCTTTCAGGATGTCCGCTTGTACCGTGCCGCGAACCGCTGCCAGTGTGTCCTTTTTAATCTCTTCGTAGGTCTCAGGCGGCACCAGCTTGTCGCCGGAAATCCCGAGCAGTGCAAGTCCCAGACCGTCGTTACCATCGGGTAACTCTCCGACATACTCGGGCTGCGCTTTGCCAGTAAAGTATTTGGCAATTCTCTTTTCCGCAGCAGACCACTGGCCGCTTTCCTGCAAGTATTTTTCAACCTGTTGATCGATCGCGGTGTTCATGAAAAACGCCAGCATCATGGGTGCAGGACCATTGATGGTCATTGAGACCGACGTCGTCGGCTTACACAGGTCGAATCCCGAATACAGCTTCTTCATGTCGTCGACCGAGGCGATCGAAACACCCGAGTTGCCAACCTTGCCGTAGATGTCGGGCCGCTCATGCGGGTTCTCGCCATACAGCGTCACCGAATCGAATGCCGTAGACAGTCTCGCAACGTCCTGCCCATGAGACAGGTAATGGAAACGCCGATTGGTTCGTTCGGGTGTGCCCTCGCCTGCAAACATGCGTGTCGGGTCTTCGCCATGGCGGCGGTACGGGTACACACCACCCGTATACGGGTAGGCACCAGGCAGGTTTTCTCGCATCAGGAATGACAGCAATTCACCCCAGTCCTTGTAAGCCGGTGCGGCAATCTTGGGAATCTTCTGCTGACTGAGGCTTTTCAGGTAGTTATTGCCCGTAATCTCTTTGCCGCGAACCAGGTAACTGAATCTATCGGTTTTGACGCCTGCTTTTCGTGCCGGCCATTCACGCAGTAGCGATACGGCCTCGCTGCCAAGGTCGCTTAGCGCCTCCTGGTAGCGCTGGCGGAGTACGAGCATGGATGGGTCGGAATTATCTGTCAAATCATCAGGGGTAAATTCATAAAGCGGTCGCGACAATTTAGGATCCTGCAGCAACCTTAACGCTTCATACGCGTGCTGGGCTCGACTGGCAGTTTCTGCCTTCGCCACGATGCCTGCATTGATTCCCCGGCCCTGCTCACTGATTTCGGACAGGTAGCGAATGCGACTGCCGGGTATGACGGCCATCGCGCGCGGCTCTTTTTCTGTCGTATCAAGTTCCGGTGTCCATTGTTTCGAATCGAGACCCAACTTCTCTGACAGTCCGCGGCACAACTCGGCAAACATCCACGAGATGCCGGGATCATTAAACTGGCTCGCGATCGTCGGATAAACGGGAATTTCGTCATCGGACGCGTGAAACTGTACGTGATTGCGTTTCCATTGCTTGCGAATATCACGAAGCGCGTCTTCGGCACCGCGTTTATCGTATTTGTTGAGTACGATCAGGTCGGCGAAATCCAGCATGTCAATTTTTTCGAGCTGGCTCGCTGCACCGTAGTCGCTGGTCATGACGTAGACGGAGTAGTCCACCATGTCCACGATCTCACTGTCGCTCTGGCCGATTCCAGCCGTCTCTACCAGCACCAGGTCAAAACCCAGTGACTTGAGATATGAAATATTGTCAGCCAGCATTTCACTGGTCGCGAGGTGCTGGCGTCGCGTGGCAATTGAACGCATGTAAATGCGTTCAGACCGCAGGGTGTTCATTCGAATGCGATCACCCAGCAACGCGCCACCGGTGCGCCGCCGCGTCGGGTCCACCGCAAGAACCGCAATACACATATCCGGGTAACATCCAAGGAAGCGATTCAGGAGTTCGTCGGTAACACTGCTCTTGCCTGCACCGCCGGTGCCGGTAATGCCGATAACCGGCACCTGCCCTGCACGAACCTGCCAGGCTTTGCGTAGCAACGTCAGTTTTTCTTCATCAAAGCGGCCTTCTTCAATCGCCGTGATCATCTTTGCGATCTCGACTGAATCATCGCTGGCTTTGTCTTCAGGCAGGGTGAATTCCCTGCGAGACTTCTCGGTGCGGCTTACCAGGTCCTCGATCATCTCCAGGAGACCCATTTCCATGCCGTCATGGGGGTGATAGATCCGCTCGACGCCATACTCCATGAGCTCCGAGATCTCTTCCGGCGTAATGGTTCCGCCACCGCCTGCAAAAATCCGAATATGTGGGGCGCCAAGTTCTTTGAGTCTGTCGATCATGTAGCGGAAAAATTCGTTGTGACCGCCCTGGTACGAACTAACCGCTATGCCGTCTGCGTCTTCCTGTATTGCCGCGCGCACGATGTCGTCAACGCTGCGGTTGTGTCCCAGGTGGATGACCTCGGCTCCCCGGGCCTGGATCAGGCGCCGCATGATATTGATCGCAGCGTCATGTCCGTCGAACAAGGACGCCGCTGTGACGAATCTCAAGGGAGGGTGCTCGGACTTGCCGCTACTATCCGGTACGCCTGGCAAATCGCTGGCTGCAGTACTCATGGCGTCAGTTCCTCCGACAGAAATGCGCAGGAAAACGCCGAAAAACCCGGTGTTTTTCTATATGAATCAAGCACTTCTGTCTTTCAAAAAGTTTTAATATAGATTAAAATAATGCACAATCGACCGGAAAACAAGGGCTGGTGCAGCATTATTGCCTGGCAACGCGAGACAAGGGAAACAAACATTGGCTACACCAGTAAAAGAAACCCGTTTTGAGCTGCAGCGAGACCGCATTTTGAAGGCGGCTGCCTCCTGCTTTAACCAAAAAGGTTATAGCGGCACGTCGCTCAAAGATGTGTCGAGGTTGCTGAACCTCACCGACGCGGCTCTCTATTATTACGTCAAGAACAAGGAGGAGCTGGTTTACCTGTGTTATCAACGGGCTGCAGACCTTGGTCGCGAAGCGATGCAACGAGGGGTTAAGGAAGGAAGGAACGGGCTGGAACAGGCACGTCTCTACATCCAGTACCATGTCGAAATCATGGTGGGCGACAAGGGACCTGTTGCCATCATGAGCGAGATTCCGTCTTTGAAACGCGGCCACCGCAACGAGATACTCGAGGTCTCACGAAAGCACAGCATGGGGTTCGAAGCGATTCTTGAAACGGGTATAGCAGACGGCAGTATCGGGGAATGCGATGTTCGCATGACGGGCAACGCGATCATGGGTGCGATTAACTGGATACCGAAGTGGTATCACGGCGATGCGAAGACGGCGAAGAAACTTCTTGCAGAATTTCCAGCTATTCTGACAGCCGGCCTCGTCGCAAATTCGCACTGTAGCGGGTCCTGACCCGCGATAAGACTTTAGAACGGTCTACCTACGAATAGATACATTGCCGAGTTGCCGCCTTGTGCATATCCACCGGCGAAATAGACGGGCCCAATGAACGTATCGGCACCGACGAACAGTGACCCGGCTAACAATGTGTTGCCGAGATTTGCGTCGCCGGAATCCTGCCACGCGTTACCAATTTCCAGTGAACCGCCGACATAGATCGTTGCATCCAAAAAGCCGCGCAATGGATTTGAACGCATTTGTCGATAATAAATAGCGCGTCCGACCGCCGAATGACGGCCGCTTAACTCGTCGCGCTGGAACCCCGACAAATTAAACAGGCCTCCGGTGGTAACGAGGTTTTGCGCACCGTCAACATCGTTGAGCTGCGTCTTCAATGTAAAGCCGCCAATCAGCGTATGGTCGCCCCATGTTTTCGCTGTGCCCAACGTGGCGTTGACAATATCCACGTCGTTCGTGGCGCCAGCAGACTGGCGTTGCCCAACCCAGCTTATGCCCCCACGCGTCCCTTGTTTGGGAAAATATATGTTGTTGAAGGTGTCATAGGCTGCCGCTACGGTGTAACCGCCGACATCAAAATCTGACGTTGGAATGCCGCTGCCGATATTCGATTTAGTCGAACCGAAACCACGCAGGATTCCAGCTGTAACCTGTGCGGCGTTCCCGAATATCCTGCCAAATTCCAATTGACCGATCGTCTCCCGAACCCGCACCTGACCAAGGATATCGCCATCAGCAAAAATGTTCAGGTTGCGCTCCAAATAGCCGCCACCAAGCGACATGAAATATCGTCCGGATCGAACCAGCGGCTGATAGAATTCAGTTGCTATCTGTTGACGCTCGCCGATCCGAAACACGTTTCTCCATTCGGCACCGAAACCGTTCAGGTTCGTCCAGGTCATGCTCGCCGAGCCTGTATAGGCGCTGTTTCCGTCGAAGTCATCCTCCAAAGAAATACCAAACCGCCAGAACCGGTTTCCCGTCAGGCTTTCGATAGTCGTCAATTCCAGTACAGACGTCTCGCCCTCGTCACGCAAACTGAAATCAACTGCACTGAATGCTCCAATGCCGTAAATTTTGCGAAGATCCTCCTCCAGGGCCAATCCATCAAGACGTTCGTTGATGGATTGGCTGACCTGCGCCATGATTACGGCATCGTCAACCTTTGATTCGTTGTTCAAATCAATCCTGGAAATGATCGGATCCAGTGAGCGTTTGGCGATCCTTTCTGCATTAAACGCCGCATAGTTTTGCTCATCGAGCCTGATCGAATCGAATTTCGTGGCGAGTGCGACGACCGATTGCGCACCCTTTTCTACGTTGATTTTCAGATCGCCCAGTTCTGTTTCCTTGTGCGCACGGACGTCAGGTCGAATCAATATATCAGCGTCAGAAAGCTGCGCAAGACTGGCCAGGCTGTTTTTCTGCTGGGACAAATGACTTACCTGGTCGACGATCGCGAAAATGGAACTCAGATCGTCCGCGCCTCGAATATAGGTTCCGATATCCACCACGATGATGATATCGGCGCCCCATTCTCGCGCGACATCGACCGGGAGGTTATTTACAAGACTGCCCGTGATGAGCGGCCTTTCATTGATCTCTACTGGTGGCAAAGTGCCCGGCGAACTCAAGGTCGCGAGCATCGCCCTGTCGAGCGCACCGGACTTCAGAACAACTTCGTCACCCGACAGAAGATCCATTGCAACCACCCTGAAAGGGACTGGCAGGTCGTCAAAACTTTCCATGCCTTTCGTATTCGCAGTCGCCGATTGCAGGAGTTGAGCAAGTTTGTCACTCGGCACCAGCGACGTTGGCAATTGTGCTTGTCCGTCCTTGACGCCGACACTGTATTTGATCAGAAAATCTGCATCATCGCGTTTTCGGCGAAACGACAAGTCTTCGCGACGTGTATCGGGGTTGAAGACGTCTTCCCAATCTGTGTCAAACAGAAACTCGTCAATCTCCGCGACTGACATACCCGATGCATACAGTCCGCCGATAATTCCTCCAAACCCGGTGCCGACCACAAGGTCAACAGGAACTCTTTGCCGCTCCAGTTCCGCGAGCACACCCAAATGCGCCACTCCATGTGCGCCGCCGCCACCAAGCACTACGGCGACAGTCGGACGTGATAAGTTGGCAATGGTGGATGTATCCTCGGTTGCAGCGCTAGCGGCGCAAAATGAGAAACACAAGACGATTACCGATGCCAGTCGGTGATTCATGGCGCGCTCCAAACAGGCTTACATTATTCAGCCATTATTCGGCACGCCGGGGGGGCTTGCAAACCGCGTTGAGCGGTTACGCCTTATTTGCCTGTCAGGGAAAGCGCAGTCTTCAATCTGCCTGGCGCCAAACCTCGGATTTGGTTTCGATGCCACCCTCGATGATTATCTCGCCTATCTTGCACGGTGGGACGTCACCGATTTCACTACATTCAGGGACTTTTTCAAGGCGCTTGAGATGAGCCTCCTTGGTAAAATCCACGGCATCGCTCGCCACCGGTATTTGCCCCCATCCTTCAATGCTGGAAAGCGCTTTGTTGGCATCCTCCAGAGAGTAAAAAACCTGCTGTTTTCTGGCACTTGGCAGGCATGCTGCCTTCTCCCTGTTTACGATGACATTTTCCGCGCGGTCTTTGTGCGCGAGAAGCTGCTCAAGGACGATCTCGCAATCGCCCTTATCAAAAAATTCATAACGTAATTCCTGTTCCTGGCATACCGATTTTCCTGCCGGTGCCACGCATTCCGTCATTACGAGTACAAAAACCTGTATCCACCCTGTTTCCATTGCTTGCTCCTAACTGTCGCTGATCTTTTTATTGTATTAGCGCATATCGAGGGCCGCCATTTCCTCCCTGATCTCCTGTTCCAGAGATTTTTTCACTGCCATGTCATCGTTGAGCGCAACATCGACTATCTCTACATTTGAGTCGAGATAATCCAGTCGGGTCTCCATTCGTTTGCGGACACGATCGTAGAACAACTCACTGTCAGTATCGCCGCTTCGTATGCTGATAATCGTAATCGGGTTCGTGTTGGACCCTGGAATTCGCGACCCGGTTTTTGCCTTCAGGATATTCAGGTCTTTTCGCACAAGATCAAGTATCAACTGGCTGTCACCAAGTTCACGCCAAAGCTTCACGAATATCTGATTCGATTCGACGATCTCTTCCTGTGACATGTTATGAAAAAGTGCATCGCGCGCCTCAATAATAGCTGGATCGCTGCGCTCTGCGGCAAGCCGGTACCAGGCCAGTGCGGCTGGCCGGCTGGCCTCGACACCGTGCCCCCTGTAATGCATGAACCCAACCATATACTGCGCGTATTTGTCGCCGATCGGTGCCAGCTCTTTTTTGTAAATCAGCAGCGAGCGCTCGAATTCCCGGGCTTCGTAAAGCTTCTCCACCATTGCCTGGGCTTTCAGCGTTCGCTGGTCAGCCGAGGCGCCCGGAAAATGGAAATAGCTGTCGGATAGCGCAGGTACGTGCACCAATGCGGCCACGATGCCAGCGAAAACTGCCTGTTTTATGTATAAACGGGTTCTCATTTTATGTCTTAATACTGAGCAGCGCTCAATCCCAAGTCTGTCATCAATAGTTGTTTGGAGTCCTGACCGACCGTACTAGTTCCGCTGGCTGTCACTAATTTTACGCGTGTTTCGAGCTAATTTCATACTTAGCTGTCGCCAAACTCAGGCTTGCGATTTTGCAGGTTGGCATGGACTGCTTCTAGCTGGTTGGGTGTTCCCATTAGTGAAGTTTGCAACCTGGCTTCCAGCCGCAGGGATTCATCGGTTTCAGGATGCCAGGATTTATCAAACAATTTTTTGATTGCACGTATCGCCTGTGGTGACCGCGCTGCGATTTGCGCGGCCAGTTCGGTTGCAGCCGCCAATGGATCTTCCTTGACGGCTGTAATCATGCCCATCGCATACGCTCCGCTACCGCTTATGACTCTCCCCGTGTACGCAAGTTCCTTTGCCCGATCGACCGGCATCAGGTGATGTGCGGTAGCCGAAATCGCCATGTCCGGGACGAGGCCCCACTTTATCTCCATAATGCTGAGTTGCGCATCGGCGGTTGCGTATCGGATGTCTGCGCCGAGAGCGATCTGCAGACCACCACCAAAAGCGACTCCCTGGATGGCGGCGATGACCGGAACCGGTAGTTCCCGCCAGGCAAAAGCGGCTTTTTGGAAAAAGTTGGCAGGCGAACCATCAACAGCATCCATGCGGCCACTGCCGGCAACGCTTATGCCTTCGCCCTGAAAAACGGACACATCGATACCGGCGCAAAAGTGCTCCCCGGCACCCGTCAAAACCACCGCTCGAACCGATGAATCACTGGCAAGCCGGGCGCCTGTCTCAATGATCGCCTCAAACATGGCCATGTCGATCGCGTTATGTTTTTGTGGCCTGTTCAGCCGCACGATCGCAATATGATCATCAATCGTGACATCCAGTCTGTCTGCCATTCCTCTACTCCTTGCCGGTTCGGACCACGAGTTTACCATCGTTGCAGGAATGTCGAATTACCACCGACCGGGTATGATCGATCCTGTCTCACCGAAGCAGGCCATCCTGAATGACTGTACGCGCCATATTAGTGCTTTTGCTGATGTTCCTCGTATTGCCGGTTGCGCAAGCCGGTGACCTGCAGCGCTTTGTTGTCGACAACGAGCGCAGCTGGATTCGCATCCTGGTATACCGTGCAGGACTGATGTCCGTGTTTGGCCATAATCATGTCGTGGCGAGCCACGATATTTCAGGGACCGTCGAATGCAGCGATCAGCTGATCGATACAGTTGTGGAATTGTTTTTTCCCGTGGAATTACTGGTTGTTGACGCAGCCGAACTACGAAACCTGGAGGGAGACGACTTTTTGGGCCAGGTTTCCGAAAAAGATATCGGGGGCACACGCAAGAACATGCTCGGGCGCAAGGTACTCGACGCAGAAAATCACGCAATGATTCGAGTACGGTCGACGGAAATTGGTGGTGAACCTGGGTCACTGATAGTGACGGCCGATATGATGGTTGCCGGGCAGACGAATTCGATTACGTTTCCTGCCAGCGTTGTTTTGTCGGGCGATGAAATTATCGTCTCCGGTACCGCCCGGATCAGCCACAAGGAACTTGGCCTAAAACCTTTTTCTGCCGCCTTCGGAACCTTGAAGGTTCACCAGGATATGACGGTCCGGTTTGAAATCACGGCAGTGCTTGAGTAATGCGATCGCGGCTGGAAGCCGCTCCTACGGGATACACCAGACTCGTAGGAGCGGCTCCCAGCCGCGATAGTGACATTACGCTGCCAGCAGGCACTTGCCGTTGTTCAGCACAACCGATTTTCTGCTCTTGACGTAACAGCGGAAGGAAATAACGTTTCGTTCCTGCCACATATCGGTCGTCAGTACGTCGCCTGGGAACACGGGTGCAGAAAACCTCGCCTGAAAACCATTAATGAGTGTAAAGTCATAATCACAAATCGTAATCAGAATCGCTCGACAGGCAATACCGTAAGTGCACAGGCCGTGCAGGATAGGCGCATCGAATCCCGCGACACGAGCTACGGACGGGTCGGCATGCAACGGGTTTCGATCGCCACAGAGTCGATACAGCAAAGCCTGGTCAGCACGAATCGGCAGGTCGCAACTGAGATCCGGCTCTCGCTCCGGCAACTTGTGTGGCGCCGGCAATGAACCGGCCGGACCGCCAAATCCGCCATCGCCGCGTGCGATCAACGTACTTTCAAGCGTAAACAGGGCCGTATCGTCACGCTTCAGCCTGGCTTCCGTCGCCACCCTGATTACTGCGCCGCGTCCGGCGCCACGATCATGCACTGACGCAACCCGAGAGGTCGTGAGTAACTCGGCCGACATTGGCAATGGACGATACAACTCCAGCTTCTGCTCACCATGCAGGACCTGGGCATAATTCCAGCCACAATTTTCGAGAATATTGGCACCTGACAGCGTCGTGGCCATGGTCGGGACGGTGTACCGGCCCATGGTTTCAACCACGTAAGGCAGCTCTTTCTCGTCCAGTGGATCGGCACCGAAGCCAACACCAATTGCATACAAGAGTGAGTCCCGGTCGCTGTAGTTACAAGGCACGTCCGCGGCGCCCAATTCCATGAGTTTGTCGTAGTTAAGTGTCATTGCGAACGTGAGCTCAAGCGCCAGCCTGGCGTGCGTATTTCCATCCCATCTCAGCCAGGGGTGGCACAACTTTCGCGGACTTCGCAGCATGCGCGCTTGATGCCGTGCCGTCTCTTACCCTGCCGGCGATGCCCTGGACGATGGCCGCGATGCGAAAGAAATTGAATGCGGAATAGAAATCACGGTTTGCTATGCCATCCGTGCGACCGGTACGCTGACAATACAGATCCACATATTCCTGTTCGCCAGGGATTCCCAATGCGGCAAGATCCTTTCCAAGAAGACCTGCAGAGCCTATACCGATTTCGGGCATCTGCCAGGACATCAGGTGATAGGTAAAATCACCCAGCGGATGGCCGATCGTTGATAACTCCCAGTCGAGGACCGCAATTACGCACGGCTCTGTGGGATGCACGATCATATTATCCAGGCGGTAATCTCCGTGCACGATGGAAGACGAATCGTCGTCGGGAATGTTTTCAGGCAGCCACGCAATCAGCCGATCCATTTCCGTTATCGGATCAATTTCGGACGACTTGTATTGTTTTGACCAGCGGGAAATCTGTCGGGAAAAATAGTTGCCGGGTTTACCGTAGTCCGATAAGCCAATAGCCTCATGATCAAAATTGTGAAGGTTCGCAATCGTCTGGTTGACGTTATCGTAGATCGCCTGGCGCTCATCCGGATCGCAGCTCGGCAGATCGAGTTCCCAGAAAATTCGCCCCTCGACGAAGTCCATGATAAAAAACACAGTTCCAACGACGCCCTCATCCTCGCATAGCACGTGTGGTTTCGGTACCGGGAAGCCAGCTGCGTAAAGTGCGCTAATGACGCGAAACTCCCTGTCCACCGCATGCGCTGACTTCAACAATTTGCCGGGTGGTTTCCGGCGCATGACGTATTTCCCGGAAACAGCTTCAAGCAAATAGGTCGGATTGGACTGGCCGCCTTTGAATTGCTTGATAGTTAGCGGGCCCGCATAGCCATCAACATGATCCTGCAAGTAATCTTCGAGCGGACCAAGTGCAATCTGGTGCTCAGTGCATACGTCGCGAGTACCCGAATTTTCTTCCTGCCGTGATCCCATGATTTGTTCAGCAATTTATCCGGTCGTCGAAATTGGCCATGCACTGCACCGCAGCGAACGCGTGACTGCGCATCATACCTTAGAATCTATCAGAACTTGTCGTGAGGATCTTACATGCGGAACACGCCATAAGGCGCTTCGCCATCGCGAGGACGATTCATTGAGGCAGATATTGCCTGACCAAGAACGCGCCGAGTATCCACCGGGTCGATGATGCCGTCATCCCAAAGACGCGAACTCGCGTAATACGGGTGACCTTGTTTTTCGTACTGGCGAGAAATGCTGCGAACAAAATTCTTTTCGTCGCGCTCGGACCAGGTCTCGCCGCGTGCCTGTAAGCCGTCACGCTTGACTGTGGCCAGTACCAGTGCAGCTTGCTCCCCGCCCATGACAGAAATACGTGCGTTCGGCCACATCCATAACATGCGCGGACTATAGGCGCGCCCACACATTGCGTAATTACCGGCACCAAATGAACCGCCAACGATGACGGTAAATTTTGGTACGGACGCGTTCGCAACGGCATTGACCATTTTCGCACCGTCTTTGGCGATGCCGCCATGTTCGTATTTCTTGCCTACCATGAAGCCGGTGATGTTCTGCAGGAAAACCAGCGGGATGCCACGGCGATTGCAAAGCTGAATGAAATGCGCGCCTTTTTGTGCAGACTCGGAAAACAGAATGCCGTTATTGGCAATAACTCCGACAGGGTAGCCATATAGATGCGCAAAACCGCAAACTAGCGTTGGCCCATACAGCGCCTTGAATTCCTGGAAGTCCGATCCGTCGAAGATACGTGCAATGACTTCGCGAATATCGTAGGGAAAGCGAAACTCGCGCGAAACCACGCCGTACAATTCTTCCGCCGGATAGGCCGGTTCTTCTGGTTCTTTGAGGGCCAGGGAAACGTCTTTGCGCCAGTTCAGGTTGGACACAATCTCGCGCACCATTGCCAGCGCTTCCGAATCATTTTTCGCAAGATAATCGGTTACTCCGGAAATTCGTGAGTGCACGTCTCCGCCACCCAGTGTTTCTGCATCAACCACTTCGCCGGTTGCTGCTTTTACTAGTGGTGGCCCACCCAGGAAAATAGTCCCCTGTTTCCTGACGATGACGGCTTCATCGCACATCGCGGGAACATAGGCGCCACCCGCAGTACAGGATCCCAGCACCGCGGCGATTTGTGGAATACCCTGGGCTGACAAGCGTGCCTGGTTAAAAAATATGCGACCGAAATGATCCCGATCCGGGAAAACCTCATCCTGCTTGGGCAGGAATGCGCCGCCGGAGTCAACAAGATATATGCAGGGCAAGCCATTTTGTTCAGCAATTTCCTGCGCGCGTAAGTGTTTCTTTATGGTGAGGGGGTAATAGGTGCCGCCTTTCACCGTTGCATCGTTTGCAACGATAACGCAATCAATATCACTAACCTGACCAATACCCGCAATTAGGCCGGCAGACGGGACCTCATTATCGTAATGGCCATATGCAGCGATTTGGCCGATCTCCAGAAACGGCGCGCCGCGATCGACCAGCGATCGTACCCGATCTCTTGGCAGCAGTTTTCCTCTTGCCAGGTGTTTCTCCCTGGCACGCTGGCTGCCGCCCTCCGAAATTTTCGCCTGTAATTCACGCAACTCGCCAGCGAGCTTTCGGTTCGCCTTTTCATTCTGCCCGAAATCTTTCGAATCGAGTTTAATTTTCGTTTCGATTTTTGGCATCTGGTTTTTGGATCAAGTCCCGGTAGCTTCAAACAATTCACGGCCAATCAGCATGCGCCTGATCTCGCTGGTGCCCGCACCGATTTCATAGAGCTTCGCATCCCTGAACAGTCGCCCGGCACCATATTCATTTATATACCCATTGCCACCTAACGTCTGGATCGCTTCACCCGCCATCCAGGTCGCTTTCTCAGCCGCCAGCAGTATGCACCCGGCGGCGTCAAAACGCGTAGCCTGCTCCCGATCACAGGCGCGAGCCACGGCGTAGACATAGGCACGACAAGCATTCATGGTTGTATACATGTCAGCGATCTTGCCCTGCATCAACTGAAACGTGCCAATTGGCTGACCGAATTGCTTGCGGTCGTGTACGTATGGCATCACCAGGTCGAAACTGGCACGCATGATGCCGAGCGGCCCTGCAGCGAGCACCACTCGCTCGTAATCCAGCCCACTCATCAATATCGCCGCACCGCGGTTTATGTCACCGAGCAGATTTTCTGACGGGACTGCACAGTCCTGCAACACAAGTTCACAGGTATCGGAACCACGCATTCCAAGCTTGTCGAGCTTTTGTGCCGCCGAAAAGCCCGGTGTGCCACGTTCAACTATAAAGGCGCTGAGCCTGGGGCCCTTATCCGTTTTGTCTGTGACCGCGTAAATTATTGAGACATCGGCTTCCGGACCGTTGGTGATCCACATCTTGCTGCCATTGAGAACCCAGGTATCGCCACTCTTGGTGGCACGCGTTGCCATCCCCATGACATCGGAGCCTGCACCGGACTCGCTCATGGCCAGGGCGCCTACGTGCTCTCCCGAGATCAGCTTCGGCAGGTACTTCGCTTTCTGCTCGGCATTGCCCCAGCGCTTGAGCTGGTTCACACACAGGTTGGAGTGTGCGCCATACGACAGTCCAACCGATGCAGACGCGCGGCTGATTTCTTCCATCGCAACCACATGCGCCAGGTAGCCCATCTCGGAACCGCCATATTCGGACTCGGCGGTAATGCCCAGCAACCCCATTGAACCCAGTTCAGGCCACAGGTCGCGTGGAAACAGATTTCGCGAATCAATCTCAGCAGCTCGCGGCGCTATCCGGTCACTGGCGAAATTCCAGACTGATTCGCGCAGCAAATCGAGGTCTTCACCGAGACCAAAATCGAAATCAAACATGGCTTTCTCTATGCTATGGGGAAGGTACGATTTTCACCGTTTCACGCAGTTCCCTGAATACCCATTCGACGGTAGTAGCGGCAGATTGAGGCTCAACGGGCCCCAAGTTTGTCGATGAAGAGCGAGAACAGCTCATACTGAGAACTTATGTCCAGTTTGGCGAACAGATTGCGCTTATGGACCATCACCGTGCCCGGCGCGATTCTTAGTACTCGCGCTATGGACTTCGACGAATGTCCGCGCAGGAGCAACTGGCTGGTCTGCCTTTCCCGATCCGTCAAAATGGACTCACCGAATTTTTCGAAACAGTCGATAAGTTTGCGGTGCACAGCATCATTGCCATTTGCGCTGCCCCTACGTTCTTCCCATTGTTCCCATACCTGGGAAATGCTGGCCTGCACAGTCGGCGCCATGAGCTTGAGCCGTTGCAGCTCAGCCCTGGTGAAGGTTCGGTCCCGCTTGCCAACAACAAGCGCCACAGTAGTACGGTCGTTCACCGTGGCCAGGTAGTCCATCTCATCCAGCAGATGTGTCTGCTCACAATACTGCCGATAATATTCACTGGATCGGAATCGATCCGGCAGCTGATCTCGAAACCGGCAAACCCCGGGCTTCTTCTGCTGCATTGCGAGTTGATACAACGGATCCAGTAAATACGGACCCGCGACATAACGCTCCACGTAATGCTTGCGCCCGGCCGGTTCCAGGGTGTGATGAAGGACATCCGGGCTGGCGTCTTTATGGAATGCCAGCAAACAGGTGCCCTCGTGACTGACGACGGTGTCGATCGCTTCGATCAGCGCAGAGGCGGAACGCTGATCGTCGTCGGCACGAATTATTTTTGCGATCGCTTCGTGCCATCCAGCGGTACTGAATTTGTCCAACATGTCGATTCGTCAGCCCGGTTGATACAGTGCCGCTACCGCGCCGGCTGGATCTTCGATGACGCAAAACCGTGCATCACCCATGGGTTTCGGCGCCACGATCAGTTTGCCGCCTTGTTCCGTACATGCTTTGGCACTGGCATCGATGTCCGCGACAGTGATGTAAATAAGCCATTGACGCGGCAATTCGGCGTTGCTGCCGCGCGCATGGCAAACACCGGCCACCGCGGAGCCGCCGTGTGGCGTCTTCATTGTGAAGTCGTCATAGTCGCCCATGGACAGGCCCTCCGGCTGCCAGCCCACAACGCTCGCGTAAAAATCCCGCAACCCGGTTGCATCATCAATGCTGATGTCAATCCAGCCAATTTTCCCTATTTCCGTCTTGTCCACCCTGCCAGCCCCCCGGATACATTGTGAATCGAATCGATTTCCTGACTGATCTTTACTATGGCTGCTCTTCGGCTGCAAGTTCTGACCAGATGTTCTCGACCCAGCCCTTGATCTGTAAAGCCTCGTCCCACCTGTCAGAAAGTTCCAGGCGGTCGCCATCCGTCATTGCATACGGTGGCGGGCCGAGCTCGCACAGGAATCTCAATGTTGCATCGTCGGGATTGCGCTGCCGCCACGACCGCATGCCCTGCTTCCACCATCCCCTGAATATTGCCACCCACTCCTGGTGCTGCGAGAAATTTATCTGTAGTTGCACTTGTTCGCGGCCGGCGATCCGTCCCTGGAAGCAATCAGAGCGCTCGAGTATCCGATCTATGTATCCCTGATCCTTCGGCGGAATTGGCGCCCGAAACTCCCGGTCAATTACGAAATGTGAGAGATCGGCACAAAGCCGCATTTCCGGAACCTTCTCAATTAGTTGCAAGGTGTAATAAAGGTCGTTAAGTGTGCTGTCGCGATGTGTTTCGAACAACAGCTGCATTCCGGCTTTTTTGGCATCATCCATCCAGCGGTATATTACCGGAATAACTTCATCGACCGTCACAGGCATGACACCACCAATGACGTTGGTCATGCACGCATTAAAATCCGTTGCCAGGTTGAGTATCGGTTCGAGCTCGTCTGCCGAATAAGGAAAAGCATTAACCATGCAACCGAGATCGTATTTTTCGAAATAAGATTTCAGATTCTGGAACTCGGCAATCTCATCTGCACTAAAATCAATGCACATTCCAACGAAGCCCGCCTCGGCCACCATCGCGAAATTTTCATCGACCGTACGTTCGGCCCGGACGGGTGAGCGCAATTCCATTGCCCACAGGGATTGGTAAATTTCCAGCTTTTGCATTTCCGCGGCCTGTTCGGACGTCAAAAGGACGTAAGGAACGATGCCGCATTGCCGCCGGATGCCTCGGCTCGTCGCGCTGCCAGCAAGAATTCATGCCCCCCAGGGCTCGTCACCTTCATGGTTGCCCATCACCCGGCTGACGCGATTCTGGTGGAACATTTTGAGTTGTGCGCCCAGCGGAATTACGACCGTTGGATCCTCACCGTACATTTTTCTGTGTGACTCAGGCAATCGGTACCAGGGAACTTTCATATCTTCATGATGCGCGTTATGAAATCCGAAATTAAGCGTGAACCAGTTCGGCCAGTCCCGACCCAACGTATGCGGGTTACTAAAAGTGTGCTCCTGCTCCCATTCGTAATCACCCTTGCGTGGCGGCTTATCGAAATCGAAAAGCGTCAGGTGATAACCGTAATCGTGCTGCAAACTGTCCATGAAACGTAGTACGGTCATCATTAACATGTAGGCGATGGCGTACAGAACCGCTACCTTCGGGAATAAAATCACCAGTGATATAAATATGCTGCCTCGAATTATGATGACCCGGACGTTGCGTCGCCGCTGGTCGCGACGCCGCGGAATGATGAAAGACGTAAACACCATTATGAAGTGCATGATCAGATCATGTGCAGGAATGTAGAACCACTCAAAGGCTCGAGTCACTCGCAACACCATAGGATGTTTCTTGAAGAATTTTTCGTAATCGAACCAGACGACATCATCGACATCAACATGATGGCGGAAATGCTTGTAGCGAATATCTTCGTAGGTTCCGTAAGACGAACCGCACAGCCAACTAAGCGCCCTGCCAAGTTTCGTATTGTCCTTCATGCTCTTGAAAATCAGGTTGTGCCCACATTCGTGAATCAGGTAGGCGGCTATGATCATCGCATGACCCAGCAGCAGAGTCGCACTGGCATTGACAAGCCAGCTCGACTGAAAAAGTCCTATCCAGCCAAGCACATAGCCACCTGCCGCGTAGGTGAGCGCAACGCCGTAGTACCACAGGCCAGCCGGTTCGTTCAGCTTCGGAATCATCAGTCGAAACATATCACGCAGCTGCGGAAAATGTGCCCGGAGTTCACTATCTGAGGGTACGCCGCACCACGTGTCTAACACGGTTGTACACAAGACGGTGCAGGGTTGTTAGGATTGCGCCACCGTTAGCCCGCACATGCTCAGGATTTCCATGGACTTCAAAAACAGGACCGTAATAATCACCGGCGCCGCCCGGGGACTGGGTCAGGAATATGCCCGCCAGTTCGCCAGGCTGGGAGCCAACGTCGCTGTGAACGACCTGAGGGACTGCACCGCAACGCTGAAAATTGTCGAAGATGAGGGTGCCGCCGGTATCGCTGCGATAACCGACGTCACCAGTACCGACAGTACCCGGCAAATGGCCGATGCAGTGATGGAGAAATTCGGCCGTATCGACGTGCTCGTTAACAATGCGGCATTGTATGGCAGCCTCTCGATGACGCCTTTCGATAAGCTCGATGAGGACGAATGGGACGCGGCAATGAACGTCAATGTTAAGGGCCTGTGGAAATGCGCCAAAGCCTGCGTCCCTGCGATGAAAGAGCAGATGTCTGGTTCAATCATCAATATCAGCTCACTTGCCGCGGTTTACGGACTGCCAAATTGCCTGCATTACACAGCATCCAAGGCGGCTGTTATCGGAGTAACGCGTGGGCTGGCACGCGAACTCGGCCGCTACAACATTCGCGTTAACTCCGTCGCTCCGAATGTCGTGAACACGGATGCAACCGGCGAAATCTTCAAGGACAAGAAAGACCGGATCGTCGATGTAACGACCGCGCAACAAGCGATTCGGCGACCGCTGGAACCGGAGGATATTGTCGGTTCGGTCTTGTTTCTTGGCAGTGATCTCAGCAAACTTACCACTGGCCAGACACTGATGGTTGACGGTGGAACCGTACTATTGTGAGCCGTAGACGACTCAACACACAGGACTAAGCAAATGAAGCTCGTAACTGCAATCATCAAACCTTTTCGCCTGGACGACGTGCGCAACGCCCTGAGCGAGGTTGGCATACAAGGCATGACCGTTAGTGAAGTAAAGGGCTTTGGCCGACAGCGCGGACACACGGAGCTCTATCGCGGCGCGGAGTATGTAGTGGATTTCCTTCCCAAGGCCAAGATTGAAGTGGCGGTCGCAGATGACCGCGTCGATGAGGTTACCGAAGCCATCGTTAACAGCGCCAGAACAGGCAAAGTCGGCGACGGCAAGATATTTGTGACGCAGCTTGAGCAGGTGTTACGAATTCGAACTGGCGAAACAGGCGATAGCGCGCTGTAACAGTTCGTGGGAGCGGCCCTATAGACTCTTCCAGACGAAGCCGTCACCACGCCGGAAATAAACGGCGACCGCACGACCATAGATATCTGACTCCGGCACCAGGCCAAAGTATCGTCCATCCAGGCTGCTGCCACGGTGATCTCCGACAGCCAGTACCATGCCCTCCGGAATAAGGCTTGCAGGAATATCCGGGCCACCACCATCCTGCAAATTCAAACTGGCCATGTGATCACCGAACCACTCGTTGAGATCGGTGCCCGAATCCGCAAGCGGCAGTCCGTTTATCTGCAGCAATCCCTGCTGCATTTCAACCTGGTCTCCGCCTACTGCGACAATTCGCTTGATCAGGCGAGTGCCATCTCTTGGCGAATCGAAAATAACTACCTCACCGCGACTCACCGGGTCACGCCTGACTACGTCAAAATTCGTAAATGGAATTCGCACGCCATAGGCCGACTTATCGACGAACACCCGATCTCCCGGCATCAATGTATATTCCATCGACCCTGACGGCACATAGTAGTGATCCGCAAACGTTGAGCGAGCAGCCATGATCAATGCGATCAGCAGTATCAGCTGCGGTATCTCCGTAATCAGTTTGCGCATTTTGCTCACATTGTTTTCTGTCATTTAATATTCGACCCCGGCTTTCTTACAACGTTGCGCTAGCCGGCTTTTGAGTAACAAAAAGCACACAGCTTGTTGCCATCCAGGTCGCGAAAATACCCTGCATAAAAACCATTGCTGCCCCTCGGGCCCGGCGCGCCTTCGTCCGTACCGCCCAGCTCGAGCGCTTTTGCATGGAATGAATCGACTTTCTCGTTGGTGTCGAAAATCAGTGCGACCATGTTGCCGTTGCCGACACAAGCCTCATTGCCATCAAACGGCGTAATTATCGATAACGCCGAACTTTTCGGATTCGGCGACCATGCTATGAAATGTTCATCTTCCATCATCCGCTTGGCACCCTGCTCTGCCAGCAAGGCATCGTAAAATATTCCAGCTTTGGGAATATCGTTCGAACCCAACGTTACGTAACCAATCATCAATGTCTCCAATGTTTAAGTATTTGCCTGACCATCCGGGTCGAGGTGCCGGGCAATGACGAACCAGTGTTCGAGTTTCTTTTCGAAAGTCATGGCCGCATGTGCCGGACTTGAGGATGGCAGATTAACGAGTTCGTACTCGCTCGGCAACGACCTCGACTTGAGAACCAGTCGGTCGAACAGGTTCCGCGCCTTCATGCCGTTAAAGCAAATGAGCATAATTCCCTTGTGCCGCGCCAACAGGCTGGAAAAATCGTTTTCTTTGGCGCTGCCTAAATCGATCGCAGAATCCAGGCTACCGGGTCGCACCGACGATTCCAGTACATCCCATAACGCAATACCGTTATATATCAACATACTACAACGATCTTCATAGGAGTCTGTATTTCTCAGTGACACGATCTCACCCATGATGCGCCAAAACGCATTACGTGGATTCGCATAATATTCCTGCTCGAGCAATGACTGGCGACTGGGCAAGCTACCCAGTATCAGAACTTTCGCGTTGCTTCCGATTACGGGTGGCAAACCCTGGGACGCGGCGTCGTGCATGAATGCTTATCCGTCGCCGCAAACGGTGATTAGTCGCTTTTGAAACCGATGTGTTTGTGCTGGCCGTCACAAAACGGTTTGTTCTTTGAGCCACCGCAACGGCACAACGCGACCCTGCTCCCTTGCCACGATCGGCGACCGGCGCTACCCATGATTCTTACGTTGCCGTTGAGCAGAAGCGGCCCATCCTGCAGCGGCTTGATCCGCAATCGGCCACCGGACATCGCGTCCGCATCACCTGCCTCCCCGACAGCACCGTAATCAACAAACCCATCAGCAATATGAGAGTTATCACAAAAAGGCTTGTTTTTTGACTTACCACATCGACACAGTGCCGCGCGAAACTTCAATCCCGGCACCTTCTCCGGCGCGCCGGCTATTTCGAGATCGCCGCGAACGAACAGCGGTCCGTTATACGCAACGTGAACAGTATTTTCGCTTTCGGCCTGCTCCTCGCGTGAACCATCGGTGAATTTCGCCGATAGCGCGCCGGTCGGGCAACGCAGTACAACCTCTTGCACCTCATTATCGGAAACAAGATCCGGCTGGCACCATGGCTTTCGCCCGCCAACAAACAATTCGCCTTTCGCGTGACCACATTCGCCTATGTGAATACATAGCCTCCCGTGCCACGAAACATTGGCGCGTTCACCCGGGTAATCAAATGCTCTTTCTTTTTTCATTCGCTTCAATATCGCTAGGTGAGGCCGTCACTTTCATCAAGCAGCCACTTCTTCGCCTGTTCCTGATCTTCAAACAATCTCGCATGAAAACCTCTGTTAATCAACACTGTTTCTATGAAGTAGGTTGTATCATATGCATCTGGATTCAGTTCAACCCAGGCAATCCGGTAATCATGATTTAAGCCCAGCTCCCGAAACAACTCTGCGTGTTGATAAGCCTCCATGGTCCGCAGTGGTTTGGTCGTGTTTGCTACGCCAAGTATTTTTCGGCAGTTGTTATCGTGGCAAGTCTGGACAATTCCGTCCAAAGCTGCGTTGAATATTCGAAATCTTTCTCTCCGTTCGCTATGGCCTGCACGTAGGTGCCTTTGAACGTGATGACGATTTCGTTTCTCATGCGGCTTTCGACATTCGAAGTGCCTTTCCGTTCTTGGAACGAAGCAGAATATTTTATTCTTTCTCGCCACCGATATATCGGTAGACGGCCGCGCTTTTCAGGGCGCCAGCAATCGGTGCCAGCACCGCACTGCCACGACCCCCGGGTACCAGCCAAAAGGTCCCAAAAGACTCAGCAACATAGGCTTTCATGCGTTTCTCCCATTTCTTGTTATTTGTATCCAGCAGTTTTGACTGCTTTTGACCAGTATCCGGCTGCAAGCGCCTGCTTGCAAGGCAGGGACTGCGATACAAAGTCAAAACTGTTCATAAAGGCAGGATTGTCAGCGTGCCATTTTGCCGGACAGCATTCACAGTTGACCAATGAAGAGTCGGACACTGAAACTGATCGGAGCGTGCATACTCATTGCATCGCTGGTCTCGATATCGGCAATAGAAAGTGCTGCTCACCAGGGTTGGACCAAAAAGGATTGCGACAAAACGCGGCAGAAAATCGCAAAAATCGAGTCGAAGATGCGGCAGGGATACAGTGCATCCCAGGGCATGAAAATGGAGGACGAATTGCGGCGGCTACGCAAACTGCGTGCCAAACAATGTCGCTAGGCCGTTTCCAGTGGTCTAACAACCTTTTGATCGATCGCTCCGAAAATACTGGCACCGTCTTTGTCCAGCATTTCCACGCTGACCCGGTCACCAAAACTCATGAACGGTGTCGTCGGACTGCCGTGCTCGATCGTCTCCAACATGCGTTTCTCGGCCAGGCAGCTCGATCCCTTGGAGCGATCGTAATTGGAGATCGTGCCGGAACCAATAATGGCACCAGCACCGAGGCGCCGTGTTTTGGTCACATGCTCAATTAGTTGCTCGAAATTGAAGGTCATGTCTACATCACAATCCGGCTCGCCGAACAAACTGCCGTTCAGATGCGTCCTGAGCGGTAATTTGAACACACCGCCGCCGTAGGCATCACCCATTTCATCGGGAGTGACGGCGACAGGAGAAAATGCGGTTGATGGTTTACTTTGGTAAAAACCGAAACCCTTGGCGAGTTCGCCAGGAATCAGGTTTCGCAGTGAGACATCGTTGACGATCATCAACAACCTGATGTACTTGCCCGCATTCTTTGCCTTGGTTCCCATTGGCACGTCACCGGTAATGACGGCGGTTTCCGATTCCATATCGATTCCGAACTCTTCGCTCGGTACGACAATGTCGTCGTTCGGCCCCAGGAAATCGTCGGATCCGCCCTGGTAAACCAGCGGTTCGTGCCAGAAACTTTCCGGCATTTCGGCGCCACGTGCTTTACGCACAAGTTCCACGTGATTGACGTAGGCACTTCCGTCCACCCAGTGATAGGCTCGTGGAAGCGGAGCTGCACAATCGGCGGGATTGAAATCAAACTCTCCACCTACCGCACCACTCTCGAGCGCCTGAGCAACATCATCAAGCCCCGGACTGATGTCTTCCCAGTCATCCAGTGCTTCCTGTAGTGTCCCTGCGATATCAGGAACGGCAACAGCTCGGGTGAGATCCCGGCTGACGACTATCAGCGTGCCATCACGGCCGCCCGCACTTAGGCTTGCGAGTTTCAATTTTATAACCAGGTTAGAAAACGTTGATTAACAGGCAGACTGCGGTTGGTTTCGTGCGAAACCGACCGCAGTCTAGCATGGAAAAACGGATTGTAACGCCGGATTCAGGCCTCGTTACGCGACGAACTGTTCCTCTTCGGTACTGCCTTCCATTGCCGTCGTTGAAGAGGCACCGGCCATGATCGTGTTCTGTACAGCGTCAAAGTAACCGGCGCCCACGAACGACTGGTGTTTGGCAGCACGGAAACCATGCTTTTCGTCGGCGAACTCGTCCTGCTGCATCTTCGAGTAGGCATACATACCTTCAGCCTTGTAGGCGCGACTCAGCTTGAACATACTCGAGTTCAGCGCATGCCAGCCGGCGAGTGTGATGAACTGGAATTTGTAGCCCATCTTGCCTAGTTCTTCACGGAAGTGAAGCATGGTCTCGTCATCAAGATTGGCGCTCCAGTTGAACGACGGCGAACAATTGTAGGCCAGCAACTGATCTGGAAATTTCGCATGGATCGCGTCAGCAAATTTTTGTGCTTGCTCCAGGTCCGGCTTCGAAGTTTCGCACCAAAGCATGTCAGCATACGGAGCGTAGGCAAGACCGCGTGCAATCGCCTGATCCATTCCGGCGCGAGTTCGGTAAAACCCTTCCGGAGTACGCTCGCCCGTAATGAAATCGTGATCGCGTGTGTCAGTGTTTGATGTAATCAGGTTTGCCGCATCCGCGTCGGTTCTTGCAAGCACAACCGTCGGAACACCCAAAACATCGGCTGCGAGACGTGCCGCACTGAGTTTGGAAACCGCCTCTTGTGTCGGCACCAGGACTTTGCCCCCCATGTGCCCGCATTTCTTGGCCGACGACAATTGATCTTCAAAATGTACACCTGCTGCGCCCGCCCGGATCATGTGCTTCATCAGCTCGAAAGCGTTCAGATTCCCACCGAAACCGGCCTCGGCGTCGGCAACGATCGGCGCAAACCAGTCGATGCTGTCGTCGTCGTTTAGCGAGTAGATTTCGTCCGTTCGGGTAAACGCATTATTGATTCGCTCAACCATCTTAGGCACTGAGTCAACCGGATACAGGCTTTGATCCGGGTACATCTGTCCGGAGCTATTGCCATCCCCCGCAACCTGCCAACCGGAGCAATAAATCGCCTTGAGACCCGCCTGAATTTCCTGAATGGCCTGGTTGCCTGTGAGTGCACCCAGAGCGCAAACGGGTTTTTCCTGGTTGACCATGCGCCAGAGCTTTTCTGCACCGAGTCGTGCCAGCGTATGTTCGACCAGCACTGATCCGCGCAGTTTTACGACATCCTCGGCACTGTAGTCTCGCGTTACACCTTTCCATCGCGGGCTATCTGCCCATTCGGATTTAATTTTGTCTACCTGGTCTTGACGTTGCATGACGGCTTTCACTCCTGTGCCGAAAAATGAAAAATATTGGGCAAAAAGGGCAAAAACTGCTTGCCCGGCAGGCAGTTTAGCTGCAATATCTATATAATTTCACAGTAGAAATTTCACAGTGTTAATTTCACAAAAGGCACAATTATGACAGTGCAATCGGGCTTGGTGCGGAAGGCTCACTTTCTCGGTACCAAGATCAAATCGCTCAGAAACGCAATCACCTGACGCTGGAAGACCTGTCTGTTCGCTGCATGCAGATCGACCGTGAAACGGCACCATCGGTCTCTTATTTGTCGATGATCGAGAATGGCAAGCGAGTTCCATCCGAGGCGTTAATGTCTGTAATCGCCGAAATATTCCAGAAGGATCTCGACTGGTTTCTGGACGAGACTGTTGAAGACCAGATTATCGCGCCGCTGCAGAGCAGTAGCGCTATCGCTGGCATGCCTTTGGAGCCGGGGTTCCTGTTCTCCCCGGCAGTGTTGCAAACCGCGATACCCGAGTTGCTGTCACAAACGGGGACGACGGGCAGGCAATTCGCGCATTTGCTGATTCGCGCCCACCAGGAATCCAATCAAAACCGGTTTCCTGACCTCGAGCGTGCCGCAGAGTCGATCGGCCGGAAGCAATTTCCACTCAGCACTGAAGACATGTTCGATATCGCGAAGAAACTTGGGATTAAGATCAACTGGTTTGAAGAATCGCCGTTCAAGGACAAAGGCGATACCGACAAACCGCTCGACACACTCATCAGGTCATTCTTTGAAGCTCCAAATGTCGTCTACCTGAATGAGAAGCTGAAAGCTTCGCCCGCACGGCTGAAATACGACCTCGCCAACCACATTGCCCATGTTGTATTGCATGGTGGTGATGGCGCGAGGGCACCACAAATATCCGGTGGACGTGTTTCAGGGCGTCGGCATGACGCTGAATCGCCGAACATGGATGCGAAAGACATCCTGTACGCATGGCGCGACTTCGAGTGCAGCTATTTTGCGGCGGCGTTACTCGGACCAAAGACAGCGTTTCGCCAATATCTCGCGCGCCATTCTTATGCGATCAATATCGGCAAGAACGTGGATTTGACGACCACGCTTGTCATGCGCCGCATGTCCAGTGTTTCACCCTATCCGCACTGGCACTACTTTGATGCGTATCCACCCGGCAACCTGCGAGCCGTCTATCGTGGCAACGGCATTCCGCTGCCATGGGGGAATATGACGATGGTACTGGATCCGTGCCAGCACTGGGCCGTGTTCAGAATGCTCAATGAAAGCGGAACAGCATCGTCCGCACAGATATCGGTACTGCGGAATGGCGATGACAAACGCCTTTACTGTTGCGAGTCCATTCGCAGCAAAGATGCCGCAGGCAATCCGCATGTCATGTGCGCCGGAATCGACCTGGCGCCGGCACTCGCAGCCCAGGGCTTCGACGCAACGGAAACCATCGATCAGATCGAGGCAAGCTGCAACAAGGGCGGTGGCGCTGCGCCAATACCGGTTGAAGCGCGTAAGCAGCTGGAAAGCGTCAGCAAGATTCTCAATATCGGCTGGGTAGCAGAAGGCGCGCTCAAGGACGCGACCATCATCTGCCCGCGAAGCTCCGCCTGTCCGCGAGACAAACATTGTCTCGGGCGTGCCGCCAAGCAACGCCTGGCGCCGAAAATTGATCGGATCCGGGAAAGTGTGCTGGTTGAGGCCGGCGTTTGATTGATTCGCAGGAGCGGCTGGAAGCCACTCCTGGGGTTGGTTTATGCGGGGAAGAAATCGATCGGCTTGGTGGTCGTGATTGCCTCAACATCCCTGGCCTCGAAGCGGAACAGACGGATACGTTGAACCAGCTTGCGCTCGAGGTCCGGATCATTCAGCTCGCTCGAAACGATCTCGCAAAATGTAACTTCACCACTTGGCGCGATTGTCAGGCGCAACACCAGCTTCCCCTCAAGCGTCGGATCTATTCGCAGCGCCCGATTGTAAAGAGTGAAAATTGCGCCTTTGTTTTTGTCGAAAATGAGCTCGATTTCTTCGCGACTGCGTGATGCTTTACCACTGGTGCCGGTTCGTCGCGCACCGCCGGCAGACTGGCCTATAGCCGCTACCGGGCTCTCGATCGCGGTAGTTAATCGGGCGACAAGACCACTACCACCTGTATTGCGACTCATACTGGCGGTGTTGATGCCGCCACTTGCAGCGCCCACTTTCGAAGTAATCATCGATCGCTCGTTGCGTATCCCCTCACCAACGGATGACGTTAACTCACGATTATCAGCAATCTGTTCGACGAGTTCGTTATCACGAAGATCCATCAAATCGTCTGTGAAAGGCAACAGCGCGGCCTGCGCCTGTTCCCGAGCGATCTTCTCGAGATCGGGTGGCGGTTCGGGCTCAGGTTCCGGCTCAGGCTCAGGTTCGTTTTCCACGACCTGTTCCGGCTCCGGATCATCCAGTGGATCGGGCTCAGGTTCCGGATCAGGTTCCGGTGGTGGCGGCTCCGGCTTCTTTTCAAGCAACAGCTGCGCGATACGAGGTGGAATCTCTTCGATTTCGTTCGGATCCACGTCTGGCGTCGGAATAAACGGCCATATCACACCCAGCAGAAAGAATACGCCAAGGATTTGCGCCAAAAGGCGGCGAAACTTTCTTTCCTGGTGGGAATGCTGGTCCCACGGCAGGCGGTATTCTCTGTAAAAAGGAATGTCCAACTGTTACTCCTGACCTGAAATCCTGTTCATATTCGTCGTCCTTGTGCGCCTAGTTCGAGACCGCTGTGAGGTTGTCGAGCTTATCGGAACTCTTTTGCAGTACTGCGAGCGAAATCTGGCCGTAGTCAGATTCCGTACAGGTCGCCATGACCTTCTTCAGCAGACGGTAAGGAATATCCTTGTCACCCATAATGGTCACTTCACGCCCGGCGATATCGTCCTGGGCTTCGCGGCGCAGCACCCGATCGTTTTGTGACTGCAACGCCTGGCGCAGCTCGGGAATATCATTTCCTTTGCGGCTCATGACGTCAGCAACGCGTGCAACCGGCGTCCCCTGGACAATGATGTGCTCTTCACTGATCAGAATGACGACCGTCTCTTTCGCTTTTGCCTCGGCAATGGACTCCGGTAACTGGATTTCCTTGGCGTTAGGTAATACCTCCACATCCGACGAATTCACCAGCAGGAAGAATACGAGGATAGTGAAGATATCCATGAGGGACACCAGGTTCAGCGCAATGCCGGCCTTGCCACGGGCGTGGCGGCGTTCCATGCGCTTTGCTCGTGCTGACTTAATCATGGTTCATGCGCCCCCGTCCAAAACCGGTGCGTCGCCGATAGAGATATCCGGGAAAAGGTCGCTACGAACGATTCTGTCGTCTTCTATCGTCTCCGCAATCCTTACGCGATCCATGACCTGTATCAGCGTATCGTAGGGGATTTCCGATTCAAGCAGAATGGCTGCATCTGTTTTATCGGGATATTTTTCTTTGAGTTCTGACAATTTACTGCTCAGCGCCTCGAAGTCGTAATCGCTGCCATCCGCTCTCGGATAAACACCGAGAGCACCAATGGTGCGATCGCCAACTTCGATCCGCCCTTTACGGACGGTGACTTCAAGCTGGAACGTCAACTCCTGTGGATCGGCGGGCTCGCTCGAGGAGCCTGGCAGATTCAATTCTACAATCACCAGTCGCGAGAACACTGCCGTAATCAACAGGAATGGAACCAGAATTACCATCAGGTTCATGAATGCCGTAATGTTGAGTTCGGCCACATCGACATTGCGATAGCGGCTTCCTCTGCGGCTATGTGCCATGTCAGGCTCCGGCCGGCTTCAGTTGGCGTTCGGTGATTGCATTCAGAAACTTCACGCTGGCCATTTCCAGACTATCGACGATCTGATTCGTCTTGGTCTGCAGCATTACGTGAACCAGCAGCAGTGGAATCGCCGCCATTAATCCGAACGCAGTCGTGTTCATCGCCACCGAGATACTGGCCGAAAGCATGTCGGCTTTGTCAGCCGGGTTAGCATTCGATACCGCGGTGAACGCATTGATCAGACCGATAATCGTTCCCAGCAGACCCAGCAGCGTCGCAATATTTGCAAGCGTCCCAAGGTAGTGTGTGCGCTTCTCCAGTCTTGGCATCACTTCCATGAGGCTCTCTTCCATGGCCTTTTCGATGTCATCACGACGACGCGCAGATTTTACACGATACAGCCCGTAGGTCAGAATCGAGCCGATAGCGGCGTTCGACTTGGCGGTCAGGGCTGCGGCTTCCTGGAAGTTGCCGGCCTTCAAATAAGGCACGATTTTCTTCCAGAGTGCACGATTGCTTGCGCCGGACATGGTTAGATACATCCATCGCTCAACGGCGATTGCCATTCCGAGCGCGAATACGATCAGGATCGGGTACATGAATATACCGCCCTGTTGGAAAAAACGCACAATGGCGCTTAAAGCATCCATTTGATTACTCCTCTTCTAAATCAAACAGTCAAAAAACTACGTAGTCGTCAATTCGTGTGCAGGTCGTCGTAATAGTCGATCTGCCGCATAAACTCTGATCTGTCGATCGGTGCCATTACTTCGTCGAGCAACGTATTCACCGGCCTGCCCATCAATTCACCCGGGTCGGATTTCTGCCATGGCACGATATACATGACCGTCGGCAGTTCCTGGTTACCGGTAATCTCTGTCCGGCCAAGCTCAAGCTCGTCCATCACCTGGTTCCCAGCCGTACCACGCTTCACATCTGCGGCAAGTACTGATGTTGGCGCTTCCGGCGTCTCATCGCCTGCTGCCTCCAGGTCCTCGGATCCCACACTCGGATCCATAGCCTCAATCTCGGCGGCGCGTGCCTCGGCTTCTGCCGCAGCATCTTCCTGTGCCTGCCCAACCACAGGGCTGGCCAGAAACAGCAAACATAATCCTCTGAAATACAAGTCCATGCCCGTTACCCCGTCACATTTGCAGTTCTTTGCATAGCCTCAATGCGCCTTTTGAGATCTACTATCCACTTTTCGACCTGTTTGTCGCCATTTCCAAGCGCCTGGTAGCGCTCGAAGTGCTCCAGGGCAATATCCAGCCTCTGCAGGTAGAGTTCATTGAGAACCCCGAGATTGAAATGGGCCAGCGCGTAATTGGGGTTGGCCGTTATTGCCCTCGTATACGCCGCCTCCGCGTCCTGAAACTTGCCCTGACGCCTGAGCAACATGCCCAGCTGGTTCAAGGCCGCAGGATGCTCCGGATCGATCAACAGTGCATCGGTAATGCTGTTCTCGGCGCCTTCGTCATCGCCATTACTGGCGTAAATTATTGCCAGATTCACATGCGCACCCGGGAATGTCGGGTACTGCAGAAGAAATTCCTGAAACCTGAACTGCGCCTCAATGTAATCCCCGGATGCCATTATTGAGACGGCCTGCTCGTACATGGTTTGGGCGCGTGGCGGAACATCTCGTGCTGCAACAGTCGTATCTTCGTCACCCGCAGACTTTCTTGAGGTTGAACCACAGCCGGAAATGAAAACGGCGAACAGCAGCAACTGCGCCAATACGCAAATTCGGCTGACAAGCCCCGCCTTTTTAGTAAAGCGCCGTGAATACATCTTCGCCTTGCTCCATTTTTGCGTAACGCGCAGGCATCAACTTCGCCAGTGCGTCAAAACTCTTCTTGACCCATTCATCATAGACGCCATCTGCTGCTCTCGCTGCATTGGCCTTGTACAGGTCAATCGCCTTTTCCTCGAACGGAAATGTCTGCTCTTCGAGCAGCATGTCATATTGCTCAAGTGCCAATTCGTCCAGGTTGGCTGGTCGCTCCGAATCCATCAAGTCAGTGCCAAATTGTTGATAGACCTCACCAAGACGAAAAGTTGCAGCCGTAGTGACCTCCGCGACGCCATAGGCAGCCGCTTTGCCATATGCCTCCAGTACATCTTCCATCAACGCTTTTTTCAGCTTCACGCTGTCGGCCAGCGGTTGCTTGATTTTCATGACTGAAAAGCTTCGGCGGACAGGCTCTGCCAGCTCCAGCGATGCCTTGGCGGCCAGGTATTGGGTTCGATCCGAACGTTGTGAGCCCGCGGTCGCGTCTGCGTATACAAGTTCTTCCAGGCGCTGTGTCCGTATTGCAGTATTGCCCTTTGCTTCGGCAATTTCCAGTAGCCTGTAACGCGCTTCGATTGACTCCGACAGGGGGTCAGGATATTCCGCGACGACCTCGGTCAGGAGGCGTTCCTCGGACGCGGTCGATGAACTCGTCTTGTACAGCCCCGCCGCTTTCCACAACGCTTCCCGGCGAACGTCGTCGGTCGTAGCCGGCGACCGGGCAATGCGTTCAAACTCGGCAGCGGCTTCAGCGTTTCGTCCGGTCTCCTCATAAGACACGGCCAGCTTTTGCGTGATGTCATCCGCGAAGTCGCTGTCCGGGTAATCGCGGCGGAATGACTCCAGGACGGACGATGCACGGCCCCAGGCTGCCATCGTGATCAGTACGGCCGCAGCATCATACTCGGCCGTTGCACGTATGTCCGAATCCGGCACCGCGTCGCCCAGGCGGGTAAAGTGAGCAACAGCCGCATCGAGTTCTCCTGCATCTCGTGCTATCTCACCCTGTTTGTAGATTGACGATGCGATTCGGTCCTTGATTTCCTGTTGTGCCGCTTTGTCGTCGGCCGGCGTAAACGGACGCAACTTGTAATAGGAAGCCTCGGCCGCAGCGAAGTTATTGGTGTCGAAATGCGAATGAGCAATTACCGTCCAAGCCGTTCGCGCCAACGTTTGCTCAACCCCAGGCTCTTTATTTACTACCATTTGACCGACAACAATCGCAAGATCGAACTCGCCTTGCCGGAACAGGTCTTCCGAGATGGTGGTTAGTACAGCGCCCGACTCCGGATGCTGTGGAAAATTATCAGCAAACTTCAGGCTGCTGTCGAGATACTGCTGGTGCCAATCCAACCGGGCATCTTCAGGCAGTGTTTCTTCGTGCGCCCGATAGGAGAGAATTGCGGCGTATCCAGCCTCGGCAGACTTCTCATGCTCGTGGTAGACATAGGCAGTTTGCTCGTATTCCCGGGTCGCCTGTTCATAATCATTGCTCTCAAACAGGGTTTCCGCGAGCAGAAAATTGGTATTCGCGCTGTCAGCTTGTCCCGGGAAAGAATTCAGATAGGTTCGATACCAGTTGGCCGCCTCAAGATAATCTTCAGGCTTGCCATTTTTCTGGGCTTCGGCGTGATAATACTGCGCCAGGTCCGTCAGGCTGCCCTTGAGATGTGCCTCGACAGAGGCGTTTGATTCACTTGCATTGAGTTCCCAGAACTCAGTACCGATGCCGTAACGCCCTACAAACCCTTTCTTGCCCTCAAGTACCAGCGATGGAAATCCGCCAAGTTTGTAAGCTTCGATTACTTCGACCTGGAGCAACGGTGATTTCGGGTGATTGGGATTCAGAATGACGAAAGCTTCGTAGGTCTCAGCAGCGTCAACGAAGCGTTCCTTCTCAAGGTAAAGATCGCCGAGATTCATGAAGATGACATATCCGTACTTTGGAAACCCTCGGTCGTTGAAATAGGCTTCGATGCTCTCAGCACCTTCCATATACGAGAAGCTGATACTCAACACGCGAAACGTGTCCTCAACAAGTTCGCGATTGGCGCGACTTAGATCTTCAAGACGCTTATCACCTTCCCCGATTTCTATTCCGTAAATCTTGCGGTCAAGCAAATTAAAGAACGGATCCAGGCTTTCCCGGTGCATTGCCAGTTTGAATCGCGACCAACCAAGTTTGTACAACGATTGCTCGTAGAACCGTGACGTTTCCCCAAATCTGCCCACTGCCTCATACGCGTCCATGGCATCAATGTAGTTTTTCCTCATAAACAACTTTTCGCCGCGACGGAACTGAATCTCACCGATAAGGCGAGTATCCGGATATCGCCACACCAGTTCATTCAGGATACGAAGCGCGTCATCGGTTTTACCGTCGAATTCGTAGGCGCGTGCCAGCTGGTATAGCACGGTGTCGTTCCTGCGATAATCCGGGTATGCCTCCAACAGCTCATGGAACAGTGATACTGCACCGTCGTAACTGGCATGATTTAGTGAGTCAATATTATCGACAAGCTCTGATGACTCAATCGCCTCGAGCTCAAGATCGGCAAGCCGTCGCATTGCTTCGGCACGCAATAGAGGATCGTCAGACAGCAAGTCCAGAAATGCGCGATAGTTGCTTCGCGCTGCGTCCCCGCTGTCCACGATGAGCTTGCCCGGGCGAACCTCGTAGACCTGATCTTCGAGACTTTTGATCGTGTCTTTGTTCTTCACTGCAGCATCAACAGGTGATGCGAGTGCCATCGAAACGAGAACGACAATCTTGTAGTACCGAGTGATCATTGTGGCGCATCCCCGGTCTCAGCACCCGTACTCGCTGCAGTTGAAGATCGGTCATAAATGGTCGCTAACGCGAAGCGTGCCTGAACCGTATAGGTATCGAGCCGTTGCTTTTGTGCCTGTAACTCGTCCATGGCAATGCGCTGCAGGAACCCTCGTTGCGCAACCATGCTGTCCTCGACACGCAGTTTCATGCCATCAATTTTTGGCGACAAACCATTCACGCGCGCTGTAAGCTCTTCAAATATCGCCGGTTCCTTGCGCATCGCTTCATCAACGTGGCGGCGCGACCGTTGCGTATCGACAAGCACCTCACCCGTTTGGCGAAGATCTCGCCGTACTTTAGCAAGGCGCACTTTGAATTCCTTGTCCAGATCCCACTGCAATACTCCCTTGAGCATCGCAACCTTTTCGCGCACTTCTTTTGCTTCCGGAATATTTGCGTTGATAGCAGGATTACGTTCCAAAGCGGTAATTTCACCCCAGAGAGCGAATTCGTCTGTCGTTGCAAGTGCCAGTGAGTCGCTGCTTTGCTCGATGCTGTTCAATTGCGCGTCGTAGCCCAATTTGCGATTCGCCATGCCATCGAGATCCGCATCGGCGAGGCTTTGCTCAACTATCGGCAATCGTTCTTCATACGCGAGTTTGCGTGTTTCGAGCATGGCACGATACACCTCAATGCTTTGCTGCCATTCATCGAGGTTGCGATTCAGATATGCGAGATCGCGATAATTTTTCAGCCCTTCCTGGAATTCGTTCGCTGCAAGAAGGTGAAACAGGTAGCGCGACTCTGGTCCCTTCGGAAGGTTGTTAAGTTTCCAGAGCCAGCCGGCGCTGGAATCCACGTCCTCGGTCAGGAAACCGTCGAATAGGGTTCCGGACTCAATCCTGCCGATCGCCTCATCGATTCGATTTGTCTCTTCGTAAAATGCCTCAATCGCATTCAGGTAATGATCTGCCGCCTGACTGATGGATTCGAGCTTTGCCATTGCGTACGGTATCGCCAGCATCGACTCCTGCACGGCGGGATCGAGCAAATCACGACTTCTCAACTCCATCCAGGGGACCAGCGCCCGCCGGTACTGAGATTCCTCGGCGTCGGCCCAACCGACACCTAATAGTGCTTTGCTGGAAAACGGGCCATCGAGCCGAACCCGCTGCAACGCCGACTTCGCGGCGACTGGCTGCTGATCCTGCAGATAGGCATAGCCAAGTGCCAGGTTCGCCTTGTCCCGGAGAGAGGTCAATTCTTCGTTAAACGGGTCGCTCTCGCCGAGCTTCTCAAGAACCATCGCGGCGGCATCAACCCGACCGCTTCTGACCAGCGCGACGCCCAGATTGAACTGTGCATAGCTCGCCCATTCGGATTTTCCCGGCCAATCCTGTAACAAGGCAATCGCCTGATCATAATCGCCGCGCTTGATCAGCAGCTGCGCCTGCATCATGTAGCGCTCGGACTCCATTCCTTTCGGAAGCTCACCCAGAATGTTGTCCAGGGCATTTTGGGACTCGGCCATGTAGCCACGCTGCTGCCAGATCTTCGCCAGAAAAAACCAGGTTCGGTCACGAACATCGGGATTGACGTTATCAGCCAGCAAGCGCTCGAAAATCTCAGCTGCGCGGAGGTGGTGGCCATAAGAGAGGTACAAACCACCGAGCAGTAAATCAGACTCCGCCTCGTGGTTTGGCATTCGAGATTGTTTTTGTGCCGCTAGCAGCCTAACAATCGCCGGGAAGTAATCTTCCTGGTAAAAATAGAAGAGCACCTCACCAAAATCGGCATCCCTGACTACCGTAAGCTCGGGCTTGTCCTTGGCGAGGGCGCTGCTGCACAACCCCACCAGCATCAGCAGGGTTGCAAGAAAGACGGATTTGAAATGGTGGGTGATCAATGATCACTCCCACTCATTGATCACGAATTCAGGCTGTTGCTTTTCAACTCGATCGGAAATCTTGAGCTCGATGTACTTCGCGCCGATACCTTTGCTGAAATTCAGAGTTGCTCCGCGACGATAATCCCTAATATGCGGCCCTTCACCTGTAAAAACTGCGACGAGTTCATGCTCACCAACTTTCAGATTTCCCATATGAACACGATGCACACCACCCCGAAGCAAAGCCTTGACTTCGCGATTGGTGTACAGGTAATTGCTCACTTCCTTACCATCGATTTTCAGATTGACAGAATCCAGGTCGAAATATTCACCGACATCCATCGAAATAAAGAACGCCACCTGTGAGTTGGCAGGGAAAAGAAGTTCCTCTTCCAACAGAAACAGGTCCCTGTTGAGATCCAGGACTTCTTTTTTCAGGTCCTGTACGTTTTCATCAAGGCTCCTGAACTCGTCCCGCGAGGCAGCTTCGCCCGCTGCAAGCAATAACGAATCGCCGGATGCGGCATCGCTATTCAGTGGTGCAACATCCTGCGCTGTCACCGCTGTAACGCTTGCCACCCAAATCAGCAGGAATGCTGCAATACTGATTGTCAGTTTCTTAAACACAGTTTCTCTCCTGCCTGCCGTCAGCGATGAAGCGCCGATATCAGGTCTTGTTTACTCTCTTAACAGTGCGCGAATTTCCGTCAGGTATTTATCTTCGTAACCAGGTTTGTAGCCATGATGAATGTGGCGCACGGTGCCCTCCCGATCTACCAGGACTGTGACCGGCATCGCTTGTACGTCATACAGCTTGCTGACGTTCTTCGACGAATCAAACAGCACCGGGAAATTCACGCCGAGCTCATCTATCATTTGCATTGCGCGTCGCGAGTCATCGTCGATATTGACGCCCAGCAAAGTGAAACCCACTCGCTCGTAACGCGCATAAAGATCGTCAAGCAAAGGCATTTCCTGTCGGCAAGGACCACACCAGGTTGCCCAGAAATTGATCATTACGACGTCACCACGATATTCACTCAGCCTGAGGTTCTCGCCGGTGGAGCTTTTCAGGACAAAATCCGGTGCCGGCTGACCGGTGAGGCCGGATGACGCCAGCGTAGTTGCAGTAAACGCAGTGAACAGTGCTCCCAGCACAATATTTTTTAGTCCTTTCATAGTCCTTATCCCTTTAGGTTTTCAAAACGATTGCAAAACTCGTACGCGCATGCCGCCGTAGGCCCAACAAGCTAGGATTGGCGCCGATCTCCGTGTTTCCATGGTGCAGCTTGCGCCAGACAAGGGCCGTGATGATCGTCACAATTGGCCAGTCCTGTCTGAACATAAGTTCTTTTGCCGCTTGGAAAATACGCTGGTGACCAGTATTTTCGCCACTCCTGACGCACGCTTTAAGTTTTACATAAAGTCGGGCCGCAAAGTCGCATTATTCAGGTCCGGGTGGCTCGACAAAACCCGTCCTACCCTCTCATCGGCAATCAATAATAACCGTATATTTTTGAATTTAAAGGGAAAAAGCGTCGCCTTTCAGCGACAGGCGCGGACTATTTGGGCGGCTGCAAACCGTCTGAATAATACATGCGACCGCTGGCATCGATGACGATGCCCTCGTAGTCCGGCAGTGTTGCGATAAGCCGCAGGCCCTGGTCGACGCCCATGACAAAGACCGAGGTAGATAAGGCGTCAGTGATTACCGCATCCGGCCCCACAATCGTCGCGCTGTGCACGCCGTCCGCGGGTAGCCCGGTGTCAGGCTTGATAATGTGGTGATAACGAATGCCATCTTCATCAAAGAATCGTTCATAGTCACCGGACGTTGAGATAGCAACATTTTCCAGCGGGATACGAACCGCTATTTCCCCGTCTTTTCGCGGATCTTTCACACCGACCACCCATGGCTTGCCTCGTCGGTCGCCGAGCAGCCGGGAATCTCCTCCCGCGGTTACGATGGCGTGCCGGATGCCGAGATTACGCAAGACATCGACGCCTTGTTCAACCGTATATCCTTTTGCGATGCCACCGAGATTGATTCGCACACCCTCACGTGCGAATTCGATCGACTGCGTATCCGGATGTATCTTGATAAACCGGTAATCGATTCTCTGCAGTTCATCTTCGATGACCTCCGCATTCGGGCGCCGCTTCTCGCGAAAATCATAATGCTGACCGACGCTGTCATAGGTCACGTCAAAAGCGCCCCGGGTCAGTACGGAGATATCGAGTGAGCGCAGGATCAGGCTATACAGCTCATCGCCAGCCGCAACCGGACCATTCGCCGCGTCGCGATTGATCGCCGACAATATGCTGTCTTCCTTATACGTACTCATCATATTGTCGATTCGCATGGCTTCCGCGAATACCGCTTCAACCGCTGCCTGGCCGGCTGCCGCATCGTCATGCCAAAGATAAACGCTGATCTCGGTACCCATCATCGGGCGGCTTTCGCCAATCCACTCAGCATGCGCGGTACTTGAAATCGCGGAAATTGCCGCCATAACCAGAAACAGGATTTCTTGCGTCATCCTGGGCGCCGCATATCTCAGAAGCCCTAGAGAAAGTTCCAGCGAGGGTTTATCCTTGCTGCCACGTTTTGTCACCGGGGAGGTGGATTGTGACGTCATTTCTGATATTCCTCGCTTTAGTTGTCGCGCTCGTTGCCTATGTTATCGGCATCTATAACAATCTGGTCAATCAGCGCAATCGGGTTAAAAACGCATTCGCCCAAATCGATGTGCAGCTCACAAGGCGCTACGACCTGATTCCAAACCTGATCGAGGCGGTCAAAGGATACATGTCGCATGAACGGGGGACCCTCGAAGCTGTGATCAATGCCAGAAACGCCGCATCCGCAAGCCTCGATGCCGCCAAGCTCGACCCCTCCAATGCAGATGCGATCAAGAAACTCGGCGCCTCCGAAAGCTTGTTGGGCAATGCCCTGGGCCGTCTGTTCGCCCTTTCCGAAGCTTATCCTGATCTAAAAGCGAATCAAAATATGATGCAGTTTCAGGAAGAGCTGTCCAGCACAGAAAACAAGGTTGCGTTTTCGAGACAGGCATTCAATGACTCTGTATTGGGCTACAACAATGCTGTGCAAAACTTTCCGAATAATATCATTGCCGGTATGTTCAGTTTTGAATCTGCCAGTTTCCTCGAGATCGAATCAGAGGAAAAACGCGAAGTTCCCGCCGTCTCCTTTAGCTGATCTCAGCGCCGGATGCAGACGCCACAGTGATCTGCCTGAATCCGCGACCGGATACCTGTGAATTTCTTTGATGCACAAGACCGAGCCAGGCGAGCCACTCGCTGGCTCGTCGTCGTTTATGTTGTAGCCACGATACTCATCGTCCTCGGTATCACCACCATAGTCGTGGCAGCACTCATCACGACTGGCGATACCCATGCGGTTCCACCAATGTCGCTGATCGCCGGTACCGCAGCAACTGCAACGCTGTTTATTGTCGGGGCCACGATTTACAAGACCAGTCTTTTGTCATCCGGTGGCGGCAGGGTCGCGCTGGATATGGGCGGCACCCTGATATCCCCTGACGTGCAGGATCCATTACGCCGACGTTTACGAAACGTCGTTGAGGAAATGGCAATTGCCTCCGGCGTACCTGTACCGGAAATCTACGTGCTTGAAGAGGAAAACGGAATCAATGCGTTTGCTGCAGGGTTCGCACCGGGAGATGCCGCTGTTGCGGTGACACGCGGATGCCTGGAGTTGCTCGATCGGAACGAGTTGCAGGGCGTTATTGCGCACGAATTCAGCCACATCCTGAACGGCGATATGCGACTGAATATTCGAATGATGGGTGTGCTGTTCGGCATTATGGTGCTCGGTATTATCGGGCGCTTCATATTGCGCAGTAGTTACTATGGCAGCAGCATGTCCTCCCGCCGTGACAAGAGTGCACCGGTTATCCTGATGATCGGTCTGGGCCTGGCGATACTCGGCTGGGTCGGTGTATTTTTCGCCCGATTGATCAAGGCCAGCGTTTCCCGCCAGCGGGAGTTTCTGGCCGACGCCTCCGCCGTGCAGTTCACGCGACAAACCGAGGGACTCGCAAATGCCTTGAAGAAAATCGGTGGCTACAGCGACAAGTCCTACATACAAAATGTTGATCCTGAGGAAGTGAGCCACATGTTGTTCGCCGGCGGCGCGGCAAGACTGACTTCCCTGTTTGCCACTCACCCCCCTTTGATTGAGCGTATCAATGCACTCGACCCGAATTTTGACGAGAGCGATTATCCTGAGATCAGTTTGCACACACGTGACCAGGCAGCGAAATCCGAGGCGATAGCAGGGTTCAGTGCAGAAGCGTCAGCTGCGCTGAGCGCTATTCAAAGCACCAGTATTGCCGATACCGTCACCGACGCTATTGGTCGACCCGAACCCAGGCACGTCATATATGCGCAAAAACTGCGGTCATCGATCCCTCCCGCCCTGTATGCCGCAGCACATTCGCCAGACGACTCGTTGCTACTCGCGATCGCGCTGTCACTGGGCAGCAGTGAGGCCGAATCCGCTTCGCAGTTACGACTGATTGAAGAACAGATTGGCGGGGAAAGAACCGGAAGTATTCGCCGGTTTCACACATTAATATTGGAGGCAGGACCAGGCTACCGCCTGCCGCTGCTGGAAATCGCATTCCCGATGCTCAAGAAACGACCGGCTGCGCAAATCGAATTCCTGTTGCAGCTGGTCGGCAAACTTGTGCGGCAGGATGGTCGCGTCAACTTGAGTGAGTTTTGCTACTACCGGATTCTCGAAAGCCATTTGCTGCAAGCGGCACATCCTGCAAGGAAACCCGGCAACCGCGTCAGCAAGAACGTGGCCAGGCAGGCAGCAGTAAATCTTATCCGCCTGGTCGCCGACCGCGGGCATGATGACCCCGAGGAAAGACAGCGTGCTTTCGATGCGGGAGCCGCTTTTTTTGGTGGCTGGGCAGGCGATCACGATACATCCCCCGATACTTCGAACGCGGTCGCGATACTGGATGACAGCCTGGCTGCGTTACGACGAATGAATTCGGCCGGCCGGCAAAGCCTGATTCGTGCGGTGACCAAGACAATCGCATACGACGGCAGGCTGACACTTTCAGAGGCCGAACTACTACGGGCTATCTGCGCGACGCTCGATTGCCCGATGCCGCCGATTCTGGCCGATAATCCGATTTCTTCGTCGTCCTAATTAGTATCAATATCAACGAACTAGCCTATATTAGTGAGACATTGGCTAAAATGGCGTATGATTGCGACTGTCAGGCACCTTTGAACATAATGGTGGTCTGATGAGGTAGCTGCGGCAATCTGGTGCTGCAGACGCCTGGGCCCTCAAAACTCTGAGAATTGGATACAAATCATGCGTATACGCTTACAGTCCGCGTTGGTGCTTCTGTCAATTGTGCTGGCAATGCCTGCATCTGCTGCTACCAAGCAAGAGAAAAAGGTCGCTGACGCCACAGATACCATAGATCAGTTCCTTCGTATTCCCGAGCAATCCATTCCGCCGAAATTGTTGTCGCGCGCGTACGCGATTGCGGTCATACCAAATGTGGTCAAGATCGGTTTCGGCCTGGGCGCACGTCGTGGCAAAGGCATTCTTGTCGTGCGTCGTGACGACAATTCATGGAGCAATCCAGCGTTCGTAACTCTGACCGGCGGAAGCCTGGGCTTTCAGATAGGCGTCCAGTCAACGGATATTATCCTGGTGTTCAAAACTCGCAAAGGTATAGAGGGTATCGAGAATGGAAAGCTGACGCTGGGTGCAGATGCTTCGATCGCTGCCGGTCCGGTTGGTCGCCATACCGGTGCCGCAACCGACCTCAGGTTTAGAGCTGAAGTGTATTCTTACTCAAGAAGTCGGGGATTGTTTGCCGGTGTTGCGCTCGAAGGTGCCGGTGTCACGATGGATCGCAAGTCGAATGCTGCGTTCTATGGCTCAGCAAGCATCACACCCGAACAGATCTTCGAAAGTTCCGGCAACGCTGCGCCGCAGGCGGCCAATAATTTCGTACAGTTATTGACTGCCCAAACCCGACGACTGCCGAAACAGCCCGGCATGAATGCCAATACGGCATCGGCAAGAAATTCAACTTCGCCACAAACTCCGGTTCGAACTTACGGTATAGGCGATCCGGATGCCCCGAGCGCCGACGACGAGTTGTTTTCCCAGGATTTCTGATCCGTACGTCCTTGCGAATCGTCTGAGAGCGGCATCGAATTGCAGGAATTCAAAGACCAGGTAATGGAATGGGCCGGGATCCTCGGCCCGAATATCTACCTTAAGGCGGCTGTAGCCATTCTCGGCTTTGTCATAGTCGGCAAGATCGCCGAACTTATTCTCTCCAAGGTCTTGTTAAAAATAGTCAGCAGGTCGAGTTCAAAGTTTGATGATGAACTCATCACAATGCTGCAGCGGCCGGTATTCGTCACATTCGTACTGACCGGTCTCGCGGTTGCCACAAGAATTCTCGAGTTTTCGGATACCGCCTCATTTATTACCTTAGGTGTTATTCGAACAATTGCCATTTTTATCTGGTACGGATTTTTTCGAAATGTGCTGGCTACCATTCTGCAAGCGATTTCCAGGAATATCGGGAAATCCAGTTCGCTGGTCAGCATGCTTCCGTTGGTCGAGACTGTCGCCCGCGTTGTCATGTTGGCGTTGGCGATCTACTTCGTCTTCCTCGCATGGAACGTAAACGTTACAGCATGGCTCGCATCCGCCGGCATCATCGGTCTTGCTTTAAGTTTCGCAGCAAAGGATACCCTTGCCAACCTGTTTGCCGGCGTCGCTATTGCTGCGGATACACCGTATAAGAAAGGTGATTTCATTACGCTCGAGTCCGGCGAACGCGGCATGGTTACGCACATAGGATTGCGCAGTACTCGCATGCTCACTCGCGATGACGTCGAGATCACCGTTCCAAATGGCATCATCGGCAACGGCAAGATCATCAACGAGGCCGGTGGATCCTCTGCCAAACACCGCATCCGTGTCGCCGTGGGCATCGCCTATGGCAGTGACGTCGATCAGGTCATTGCGGTGTTGAATGCGGTCGCTGCAGAAAATGAATTTGTGTGCAAGATTCCTGCGCCGCGCGTACGATTTCGCAACTTTGGTGATTCGAGCCTGGACTTCGAATTGCTTGTATGGATTGATCGATCCGTCGATCGCGGCAGAATCCTGCATGAGCTGAATTGTTCTGTTTACAAACGATTCAATAAGGACGGAATCATCATCCCTTTCCCGCAGCGCGATTTGCATGTACGGACGATGCCACCCAGCCCGGCTTGAACTAGTCTGACGATTCCCGACGGCGCCTCAGCTCTTCACGAACAGAGTCAATATCTGTCGGAGCTTCAGCTGGCACCGAACTATCCTGTGGGACTACAGCCGCGCCTGGTTGATTGCCGGGTAGCACGTCAGCATGTTGGGCTGGCCGCGTATTTACAACACCACTTCCCAGATCCGTCGTGCCGGACCCGTCACCAGGCACTGGCTCGAAAACACCCAGGTATTCGTCTTCCTCTCTTTGGCGTTGCGCTTCAGCTGCACGGCGACGCGCCTCCGCAGCGGCTTCCTGTGCACGCCTGAGTGCACTTCTCTTGCGTGCAGATTGTGCCTCAAGCTCTTTTCGACGAGCTTCTCTGTCGTTCGCTGCCAATAGATTGCCGGCTTCACGAGCATTCACGCACTCCGTATCGTATTTTGTTTCGGAACGATGCTGTGCACAACGAACCATCGTTGCCTCAAGCAAGATCGGGTCGGCCTTGAACTCAGCAACCGATACCGGTGCCGGCGGCTCTTTGCCGCAAGCCGATATCAGGCTGGCAATAAAAACAGCAGTAGTGAGGCGCAGTGTATTCATCGTTAATCAGCGTGTCATATAGCAGGCGTTGCAGTGCAACAGATAATCAGTTGTCCGGCGCATAATAACCATTCGCAATTTTTAACAGTGTGGCCGAGTTCGCATTTCAGGCGTGTCAGCCCGTATAACATTGAGGCGTTAATAGAGCAGGAAGGGATAACAGGGCCATATATGGCCATCGACAAGGAGTCGTCATGAATAAGCCTTTATTAATCATAGTATTAGCTCTACTGCAGGGAGCCTGTGCAACGACAGGGCCAGGCACCGATGGCGGCCATGACTTGCTTACGTTCAAGCAAATTGCTGGCGAGATTTCGGTACAACACGAAGTACTCAATTCGGATACCGACCTTTCCCGAACAACCGCCCGGAATGACCTGAGTGGTACGTGAAGCTGCCCGCGTTCGCTGCCTGAGGGACTGAATTTGCTATAGTGGCCGCGCCTGCAGCCATGAGTACTCGCGCCCGTGTCAGAATCCAATCAGTTTTCACTACTGGGTGAGCGGCGCTTTCTGCCTTTTTTCATTACCCAGTTTCTCGGCGCCTTTAACGATAACGTTTTCCGAAACGCGCTGGTGATACTGATTACGTTTCAAGGTGTGCTGATTGGGGGCATGGGGCCAAGCGAACTTGCCAATGTTGCTGGTGCGCTTTTTATCTTTCCGTTTTTCCTGTTTTCCGCCATTGCCGGACAACTCGCCGACAAGTACGAAAAGGCGATTTTGTTCCAGCGCATAAAGCTGCTCGAAATCGCATTGATGATGCTAGCCGCGGTTGCATTCATGTTTACGAGCTACATCGGACTTTTGGGGGTACTCTTTCTCATGGGGTGCCAGTCAACGTTATTTGGGCCCGTTAAATATTCTTACTTGCCACAACAACTCGCGAATCATGAGCTGGTGGGCGGCAATGGCCTGGTCGAATCCGGCACCTACATAGCAATTATCTTTGGCCTTATCGTGGGCATCATGGTTGTAGCAACCGATGGCGGCAGTCAAATCGTCGTTTCTTCCATGCTTATAGGAATCGCTGTTCTGGGCTACCTGGCAAGCCTGCGAATTCCACTTACACGCGCTGTAGACCCGGAGCTAAAGCTCAACTGGAACGTCTGGTCGGAAACCTGGCACATCGTCGGTTTTGCGCGACGGGAAAAGAGCGTTTTCCTGTCAATTCTTGGCATTTCCTGGTTCTGGTTTTTCGGCTCCGCGATGACGCTGCAGGTGCCCGCCTACAGTCTTGAAATACTAAACGCCAGCAAGGAGATAGCGACCCTGTTGCTGGTTGCATTTGCGGCCGGTGTGGGTGTCGGTTCGCTACTTTGCGAGCGCATGTCAGGTCATCGCGTAGAGCTCGGCCTGGTACCTTTCGGCTCAATTGGACTCAGTTTATTTGCAATAGACCTCTATTTCGCACAACCGGTCGCCGCGACAACTGCAGTTGAGGGTGTCGCAGATTTTCTGGCAAAACCCGGTAGCTGGCGTGTGATATTCGACATGGCGATGCTCGGCGCATTTGGCGGTTTTTACAGCGTACCCCTGTACGCGATGGTGCAAGAACGAGCAGATCGCAAATTCATGTCCCGCATAATTGCCGCGAACAATATTCTGAACGCATTGTTCATGGTGGCCGCAGCCGGACTGGCCATCACAGTCCTCAAATTCGGGTTTTCGATTCCACAGTTGTTCCTGGTTCTTGCTTTGCTTAACGCCCTTGTCGCAGCCTACATATATACATTGCTGCCCGAGTTTCTTATGCGGTTTGTCGTGTGGATAATTATCAATGTGTTGTATCGAATCAAGACAACAGGCCGCGAGAACATACCGGTTACAGGCGCGGCGGTCGTAGTCTGTAACCACATCAGTTTCGTGGATGCGCTGGTACTGGGTGGTTCAATCCGGCGCCCGGTACGCTTTGTCATGTATTACAAGGTTTTCCAGAACCCGTTTCTGAATTATCTGTTTCGCACCGCCAAGGCGATTCCGATTGCTTCAGCAAGTGAAGACGATTCTTTGTTGCACGAGGCATTCGATAGTATCGATAGCGAACTGGAACAAGGAAACATTGTTTGCATATTTCCTGAAGGAGCAATTACCCGGGACGGTAACGTTCACGAATTTCGTGGCGGTATCGAAAAAATCATCGCGCGCCGGCCCGTTCCGGTTATACCGGCGGCCATCAGTGGCCTCTGGGGTAGCTGGTTCAGTCGTAAGAAAGAAGGTGGATTGCGCCGCATCCCGGGTCGGCTGCTCGCGCGTGTCGATATCAGGATCGGCGAACCGGTGCCGCCAGATCAGGTCACGGCCGAGGGACTGCACATGCTCGTTCGCACATTGCGGGGTGACAAGCGTTAGTCGCCAAGGCCCAGCTTTCTTCGCCACTTATCGATAAGTTGTTCACGATGGCCGATCAACGCGGGCCCGGTCGTCGGTACGAATTGCAACTCCGCAACCTCGGCAAATCCGGTGTCTCGTGACAGCAGAACTACACTGCCTCCGAGGGGATCAACGGTTCCGTCTTTTCCCGGATCAGAATCAAGCACCATTCTCGATCCGCTCAAACCTTTTGGCGCGCGAATCGCATCAAGCCAGACAAGACCGGATGGATAGACGCCGACCCGGTGCACCCATCGCGCTGTACGAATCAGTGCCCGTGTCTCACTTGGACTAAACACGATGTCTCTGACGGCATCGGGCAGTTGCAGCACAGCCGCAGCAAGGCGCCCCTCCTGCACATTGAGCAGACTGGCCCTGTTTCGATCATCGACAATAATAATGTGTTGTTTGTTATTCGAAACGGCAACGTATCGCAGGGCACTTTCACCTTGCCAGGCGGTTCTTACGTTCCAGCTATCGGTACGATCCGCCGTCAGGCTTTTGAGTGCACCACTTTCCGCTGCCAGATACAAGGTTGCGTCGTTGGCGAACGCGAATCCAGAGTGTTGTTCGCCCAACTCCAGGTTGGCGACAAGCTTGCCACTGTCGATATTCATGACCCATACGCGCTGGCCACTCAACAAACCAAGGTGGCTTGCGGATGGCGAAAATCGCATGTCATCGACCGCGCTCGTCGAAATTGCCGTGCGGTAGGGGCGTGGTAATCCGCTGTGCGCGTCCCAGATCCTTATTGTTCCGTCCATGCCGGCACTGGCGACCAGCGAGCCGTCATTGCTGAACGTCAAAGCGGCGACCGTAGACTGATGACCAATAAAGCTGATTTCATCCTGCGCTTCCGCCAATTCAGCGTCATCGGCATCGGTCCGCAAGATATGTACGTGGCCATACACATCGCCGATAGCAAGACGTTGGCCGCCAGGCGCAATAGCCGACACCGAGTCTCCCGATTTTCGCCACAACTCGTGACCACTTGATTCCCCGGAATCGCTGGGTGTCGCACCTGGCGCACGCCAGAATCTGGCGATATCAGCCGGAGCAGCAGTGACAAGGTAGTTTTCATCATTGCTGAAGGCCAGTAATTTGCCCGGGCCATTCGACAATTCGGTGCCGATCGGCGGTCCCGCGATCGCGCCGTCGTTGCTCCGGTATACCTGGTATCCATCGCGGTTGTTGCCGGCGATAAGCCGGGATCCGGAAGGCGAGAACGCCAGATCCCAATCGCTGCGACCGCGTTCCAGCAGGAGCGGCTCGTTCGGCTCCGCAATGCTCCATAGCGACAGCCCCAGGCTGCCATGTACTACACCGAGCGAATCGCCGCCAGCAGACAAAGCAATCATGCTCGGCTGCATCGCCAGGCTGATCTGTGCAATTTGTTGACTGGACGCAAGATCCCAGACCCGAACGGCACGATCATAGTCAGCTGTCGCAAGATGAGTACCGTCGCCGCTCAAAGAAACCAGTGCCGGTGAGCCGGGGACAGTCAACTCAAAGACTGCTTTAGCACTTTCAATCGACCACAATTCAAAAACTGACTCCTCGTCCCCGCGCCTTAAGACAAGCAGGTATCGACCGTCAGTGGTCAGATGCAGCTCTGAGTTATTACCACCGATATCGAGAACGGAATGACGGTGACCGGTGCTGGTTCGCCAGAGGCTGACCGCGTCCTGCCGGGCGGTTACCAGGTATTCAGCATTGGCACCGAGAACTCGCTCGTTGGCGGGCACCGCAATCGTCCTCGCCGGCTGCGCGTACAAAAGATCCCATAACCTGGCACTGTCGCTGTGCATTGAACGTGCGACTGCATAGCGTCCGCCGTCGCTGAACCAGATATCATCGGATTCCCTGGCCACCGGATCCGGGATATCGATATTGCGATCAATCGTGTCTGTATGATTTTTTCCGTTGAGTGACAATGACCAGCCCACCAGGCTGCCGGAAACTGCAGCGGTCTCATCCCTCAAACTGAGACTCCAGGTACCTGCGATCGGCTCGCCGCGAAGGTCAGAGAGACTGGCGTTCGAATACTGTATGTCCGATGACGCGCCGGATGATGAATCAATCTCCAACTCGACCGCCCTGCCCGATGGAGCAATCAACTTCATTCTCACGTCATCAAAACGTGAGTGATTCAAACGGACATTGAGGGTGATATTTCGAACGCTACCTGCACCCTCGACGATCAGGCGCCTCACCAAAGGCGTAACTTCAAGCGCCGAAATAGTCCAGCTGGCACGACTTTGTAGTGAATTACTGGACATCGACCACTGCTGAATCTGCGCACCGGTTGCGAAACTGATGAGATTACTTTCCGGGTCATATAGAACCCGGTCAGCCTTCTGAGGTGGCACTGTACCGATTAGTTCAGGGTAGTCATCACCGACAAGATTCGACGCAATACGCCGCCGCACAGGCGTTGCAATTACCAAAGATTCTAACGCGGCCAAAAGCGCAGCATCACGGCGCTCGTGCCGGAGTGCCGTTTTCAATGCGCGATCCCAGAACCCGGCCGTCAGGCTCGTCGCGAACTCGTCTCCCTGTGGCAATCGGCCGGCATAGTTGCCAATACGGGCGATCTCTTTCGGTTGAACGGCCGTCTGCGCGCGCTGCAAGATGTAACTGCGATACAGGTTGTCAGCGGAATCCGCGTGACCCGGAAATGACCGCAGATTCTCGTAAGCACTGGTGGCAGTCACTATCTCGGTATTCGACGAGGTCAGAATCCGAATGTATGGCCTCGGCAGAAGCTGCGTATACCAGAAAGGAACTGCAACGATAGCTACCACGATCACGGCGGCAATAGTCGGCCCGCGCCATCGTATCGGCAGGTTTTCGTTCGCCCATCTTGCTGTAAACACCGTCTCATACACGCGGTTTCTGGCGGCGAGCTGCCCGTCTTTAGCGACGACAACAAGGCCCAGAGTCAGCAACTTTCTTTGTGGAATTGAGCTGGGTTCGTACCTGACCGGTACACCCTTGCGCATTTTCCCGCACAGGTTCAGCAGCGCTTCGCTGCCCTTGCGATCCCTGGTTATCTCGCGATGGATATGACTAATGTGAGGTTCGTTGTGCACAGCCGCTCTGCCAGCGAGCTGTTGCAACACAATCCGGTCGACATGTTTTTCAATATCACCGGCACATTCTTCACGCGCTACCGATCTCGCCAGCTTCTGCACCAGGTACGGCTGACCGCTGGTCCACTCGAAAATATGATCAAGCGCCTTGTCCGCGTCATCACGCGGTAGATTTAGTTCAGTTTGAAAAATTTCAAGTTCATCGCGCGTGAAATCAGGCAATTGTATTTGCTGAGAAACAGTGAATGGTGACAGCGCGTCATTCGATATCAGGCTTTGCGGGTCACACTCGCCAAGCAGTACGAAGCTAAGACGCTTGAATTCCGGATCGGTCACCCGCGACTTATGCGCGACACGAATACTCGCCATCAGATGTTCAGCGAACGGCTGCCCGGCAATGCAGTGAATTCCGTCAATAAAAATCACTACACGTTGCTGAATATTAGCCAGCACTACCTCTGTGTAAAACTCGACCAGGCGCTGCCGATTGCTGAGCATCGATTTGTCCTGCCACCATGTCTGCAAGTCGGTCTTCAGGCGCAGCTGACGAACCAGGCGATACGCAATGTTGTAATACCAGCGCCCCACGTCTGTGCCACCATCCCGATCGCTGATCTGAACAAGATCTATGACCGCTACCCGACAGTCATGGCTCTGTAATTGTGCGGACACCGCCGCGACCAGGCTCGTCTTGCCGCTCCGTGCAGGCGCGATAATGTGAGCATTGCCTCCACCGAGCAAGGTGTCCAGAAGTTGCTGATCAGCTTTTCGCCGAACGTAACCCGCGCGCACAGCATGTAACGGCACGCCGACACTAAAAAACTCGCCGGTCGCGTCTATTTTCTGGTCTTTGCTATTGCGTTGCTTCTCAGTCATGGATACAACACTACCAAACTGAAGCCTGAATGATTATCGATCGATAGCATACCTTGATAGCGAGTCGTATACGTTGCAAGCAGATGTACATAAGTTACTGAAAAAAGACGTTTTCGGGCGAATTTTGCTCGTTTCCGAGGCCGCTGGTCTGTCTATTTTGCGCGACGCAACCGGCGCAAAACCCTGGGTCCGGCCACTGGCCCGATGGCTGATCAGTCGGGAGGCCCGGGCACTGGCGATACTTGAAGATCTTCACGGAACGCCCTGCCTGCTTGAAGCGAACGCCCTGAGCCTGCGACGCACTTATATCGAAGGCGACGCCATGCAACTGGCCCGACCAGCAGACGCCGCCTATTTTCGATCCGCTGCGAGGTTATTGCGGCGCATGCATCGGCACGGCGTAGTACACAATGACCTGGCCAAAGAGCCAAACTGGCTGGTAACCCCCGACGGCGAGCCGGCATTGCTTGATTTTCAAATGGCATCATTTCGACCGCAACGCGGACGCCTGTTCAGAATCCTGGCCCGCGAGGATCTGCGCCACCTCCTAAAACACAAACGCACCTATCGCCCCGACCTGCTGACCAGGCGGGAACACAACATCTTGGACAACCCGGCAATCCTTTCAAAAATCTGGATGCAAACAGGCAAGCGCCTTTATCTGTTCGTTACCCGACGCATTCTCGGCTGGAAAGACAGGGTGGACGCAAACGAACGAAGTTAGGTTTCGTGGGTTGTTTTTGCTGGAGTAGGGTTTGGTTTGTCGCAAGGGGCCTGTGGGCGCCCGCGACTGACCAAACAACCACACAAACCTGGAGAAGACCCTGGCAAGCATCATTTCTTCACCATGCCTGACAGGTTATACTCCCGCCTGACGCTTACGCTTGGAACTACCGTGGAACTCTGTCACCAACACAATCTTGTTGATCCTGAGAAGGCGGGTGCCGAAAGGCGCTTTGGCATCAAGGTGTCGTTGCCGTCCGGCGATACTTTCAGATCCTTGCTTGGTGAGGACTGGAATCGATCGCATTGGTATGCAACTGAATCAGAACGGGACATCGCATACGATGCGATGTCAGTGCGGCACGGCTATTACCGCAAGACGGATACCCCAACACAAATTTTGATCAAGATCGTTCGCTGAAGTTCTGGTTTAGTTGATCGTCGTTCCGATTGACAGGTAAAGATTGGTATTACCGCCTTCACCATAACCGGCAGCAAGAAAAACCGGACCGACAAGCGTATCAAGACCGAGAAACAGGCTGCCGTGAATCAGGGCTGAGCTTGCGCTGATATCGGACTGGGTTTGCCAGACATTTCCTGCCTCCAGCGAGGCTCCAAGGTACAATGGCACGTCGAACGATCCCTTGATCCGGCCTGATCTGCGATAATAGACCAGTCTTGCGACCCCGGCGTGCGGCCCGCTGATCTGGCCTCGGGCAAATCCGGACAGATTCAGAAATCCGCCGATCGGGAAGAAATCTCGCGCGATGTTATTCGCCTCGCGCGAAGTGCTGAAGCGAATTCCTGCATTCAGGGTATGCCGACCCTTCGTCCAGACGCTGACCACTGATGTGTCCAGCAGTTCGTATTTGTCGTCTGAACCCATCTCGGGCCGAAAAAGCGTCCACTCGACACGCACGCGCTGGCCTTTCAATGGGATCTGCGCATTGTCGAGTGTATCGACGTTGAAGCTTGCGAAAAAACCACCGGAATCAAACTCGACTTGCGGAAATGCCGGATCGCCAACTTTGAGTCGGGCATTGCCGACTCCCCTGAACACACCAAGCCGAATCTCGCCCCATAGCCCGAGCTCGCGGCCGGTATCGAAGGCAATTGTCGCGTCACTGACACGATAGCGTGCGAGATTTTCTTCAACCAGGAATACGTTGAAATTTCTCTGGCTGATTCGCAGGCTGGGTGCCAGGAAATAGCGCGAATCGAAACTGAGGGGCTGGTAAAACTCGGTCGCAAGCAGTGGCTCGGTTCCCAGCTGCAAATCGGTACGCCATTCCGCACCCAGTGAATTAATGCCGGAACGAGTCAGGCGAGAGGAAACATTAAACGACGTATTACCTTCGAAGTCGTCCTGCAACGACAATCCGAATTGCAAGAAGTTGGGCCCCCATTCCTTGGCACGGGCAACGAATTCGACACCGGTTTCCTCGTCCACCGATAGTATCTGGTAGTCGACCTGTTCATACATCTGTAATCCGTACAGCCGGGAAGCATCACCGGCCAGCCTGTCAGCATCGATTTTGTCGCCCGGTTTTGACTTCAGGCGCGATTCCAGGACCCTGGCTGACAACGTGCCGTCGTCACGCACCCAAATGAAGTCCAGGGTTTCAGCCGGCGGACGGACGGTGCGGCTTGCGATGTGCTCAGCATACTTCTCGTCGCTCAATGAGAGCACAGATAGTTTCTCTGAGATTTTCAGAGTCGCCTCAGCTCCCGGTTCAACCGTTTGCAATATTTCTGCGAAGTTCGCCGAACCGAACTCGCCCAGTTCCGGCCGTATCAGGAAATCGCTGTCGGCCAGCATTTCCAGTTGTCGCGCGGTTTCCTTGCGGATGAGAATCGTCAGCATTTGCTCCGATATGCTTATCGCAGACTGCAACTCATCCGGTTCAAGCAGTGGAAATTCGACGTCGACGGCAATAATGACGTCGACACCCATCGCACGCATCGTTTCGACCGGGACATTTCCGACAAGGCCACCGTCGACGAGCAACTTGCCGTCAAATCTTACCGGTGCGAATACGCCCGGCGCAGACATGCTCGCTCGAATGGCTATCGCGAGATCCCCGCTACCCATGACCACCGCCTCGCCATTCGTAATATCAGAGGCCACCGCTCGAAAAGGAATTGGCAGCCTGTCAAAGTCGTCTACCTCGGCAACATGAAGTGTCAGCTCGCGCAGAATCAAACCGAGTCGCTGTCCCTGCACCAGCCCTTTTGGCAACAATACCTCGCCGTCGCGCAGCCCAAGCTCCAGGTTCATTGGAAACGATGCATCATCCTGTTTGCGGCGGTAGCGCAGGTTCTCACGACTTGAAACATCTTTGAATGAACCACCCCAGTCCAGTGAGCCAATCAACTTCTCCAGATCTGACGGTGTCATGCCGGACGCATACAATCCGCCAACTATGGCACCCATGCTGGTGCCCGCAACTGCGTCGATCGGAATGTTGAGTCGTTCCAACTCTCGCAGCACGCCGATATGCGCGGCGCCCCTGGCGCCGCCACCGCCGAGAACAAGGCCGACTTTGAGTCTCCTGGAACCGGAAGAGTCGCTTTGCGCCAAAACCGAACTCGAAAGCAAGAGTGCAAGCAGCACTACGAAAAGACGATTTTTCATAAATACTCCGTATAACTAGAGCGAAAATCCAATGTGTTGATTATAATATTGTCCCCAGGCGGAATAATTCCCGCACACAACATCCTTCCCAAAGAGCAGATAATGGCAGACCCAAAATGTCCCGAATGCGCTGCTACTGGCATGGACAAAATCGTTTCGACACCGAGCAAAGAAACATCGCGAACCAATACTGCATGGTTCTACATCACACACTGCGATGAATGTGGCCACGTATACGGTGTATTCACCAAACACGTTTTCGGCAATAGTGGTCCACAACTTATTGTCGATCGCAGTTAACGATTCATCCTGTTCGACCGTATCGAACGCGCCCACTGTATCGGACGCGGCCAATCGTCAGCTTGCCACCGAGAACCTGAGACTAAAGTGCTGCACTGCCTGAAGCTGTTCCTTCCGCTCACGCCTGCTCCAGTTCAAATGCACTGCAGCAACATCCGCAATACTATCAACAACATCGATGCCCTGATTCGCCAACAAACCAAGCATCATGCGGCGGTAAAC
>PVMK01126878.1_pt1 | contig 88161 bp, 84 predicted proteins | sample 1853481 | NCBI WGS metagenome assembly PVMK01 (sample SAMN08533507, study PRJNA380276) | Marine sediment metagenome, whole genome shotgun sequencing project.
GAAACCGGCGAACAGATGGCGGATCTCCAGCGGCGCACCAGAATCAATCGCGCGACAGCCAATCATCAATCCCCCGTAAAAAATGGGTGAAACGAGATAGACGAGGATCGAAATCAGGGGCAGAAAGCTCAGCGCCAGCAGTGCCGTCATCATGATAATCGTGCAAAGAATCCAGACAAGCGGACTGGCCGAAAAGAACCGGAATCCTTCCTTTATCCATTCCCAACCCCGGGCAAACGGCAGTGGGCCTCGTACTTGCTGCTGTGGTGTTTCCTGTTGCGTCATGTCGTGGAGGGGGCTGTACCAGTACCCTCTGCCGATACCCGGGGCGTCCCGGGCTAGCCGGCGGATTGCGCCGATGACTCGACGGCGTCCTCGACGGGTTCTTCCGCGAGATAGCGACGCATCATCATCGCCTGCTGAATCTTGCCGCGCCGGACATAGGACTGGTAAAGGATGTCTCTCATGAATTCCAGCAGCACGCCCGCCTGTGACGTCCTTAGCAACGGTATGGATCCGGGCGTGTCCTCATTGTCGAACAGGATGCGTCGGATGATCTCAAAGGTTTCATCGTCGATCTCGGCCATGTCGCGTATATCGCTGCACTGATCGAAGATCTGCATCTTGCCTGTTTCACCCAGATCCTCGAACACGCGCTTGACCGTTCGGCGACACATCGACGCAAAGGCATTGACGGCGTTATGCGAGAAACAATTTAGCGCTTCCCTGAACAATACCTCGCTGTCCTCGGGAAGAAAACCAAAGTCGAATCGTTCGATCGGACGCTCGATCTCCGAATAGTTCGATGACAGCTCTACCTCTACGTCGCTGTATGCCTTGACGGGATACTTGAGGAAGATCGGCGCACTGCAGGCGTCACATCGAAAAACGACGCCGACCTCGCTGGGTTTGAACCTGATCAGCTCCTCAAAGCGCGGTGTCGATACCGGCGACAGGTGCGAGAGGACATTGCAAGACGGGCACACCACGGCAAAATGCTGACCGTGGTCATGTTGGAACCTATTATCCTTATCAACAAAGATAGACATCTTATTGTTTTTCCGGGAGTTTTAATTCACCCGAGAGTCGCAACTGAAGCCCGCGCCAGCTGACAACACTCCCCCAACGAGAGCAGTGTATCCAATGCGTCCCGGTGTGGCGAACCAGCGAGATTATGTAAACCCGATCGGAGCTCTCTACCAATCCAGAACCGCCTGGTGTGCCTGTTCATTCTCCGCTCTCGCGATCAGACCGGATGTGGTCACGGAAATACGGTAGCGCGCGCCGTCCGCCATCGGTAGATAGACGGAACTGCCATAGACCGCATCGACCCATGGCAGCCAGCGTTGCGCACCTTTGGCCAGGCGCCAAAGCGCCAGCCCCGGGGTCTTCGACAGCCGGTAGCCAGTCAGTTCGAGCTTGTTCAGCACTTGTGGATTCTCGTAACGTCCGCGCAACTGATCGAGCTGGTAGAGACTCTGGATACCCATCAACGTGGCCGGGTACTGCCATTTCAGGAATCTGACATCCAGATGCCACTGGTCTCCGGCAAGACGGAAATGCCGTGGCCGGGTTTCATCTTCAAGCAGGAGGGTCGCTTCATAAACGCGCGGCCCGATCTCTCGCAGCGCTATGCTGCCCACACCCTGCTCGTGTGTGAACTGATCGAGCACATGAAAACTCACGGACAGGCCGATGGCGAGCGCGCCCAGTGCCAGTGATGTCAGGGACACGAGGCTGACGGTCATGCCTGACAGGGGTCGGCGGGATCCGAACCGCCGCAGCGCCAGCCACAACAGGATCAGTCCGACGAGCAGCAGAGAGAGACCGGCTGTCTGCAAGGTCATCCCGGCACCTGGTCAAAATCCTGTCGCAAGGTGTTGGCTATGTCTGCGGGTACAGGGTTTCTGTCGGTCCTGACAGATATGGCCAGCGAGCGCTCGGCCTCAGTGAGACGATGATCCGACTTGAGTTGTGCTTGCAGGATCTTCAGACCGGCGTCGGATGGATCCGTTCCGACCGACCGCCGCTCGGAGACGCGCTTCCTCAGGACCGATTCATCCGCCTCACAGCTGAGGATCCGAAATGGCACGTTCAGCTCTTGCGCCAGTTCCCTGAATCTCCTGCGCTGCCCGACATCGAGAAAGGTCGCATCGACAAGGGCGTTGTAGCGTGATTCCACGATGCCTGCCGTTAGCGCCATGAGCCGGTCATAGGTACGTTGGGTCGCGTCCGCTGCGTAGATGCCTCCGCCGACGGTGTCGTTTTCCCGTTCGTTCCCAAGCATTGTGCAGATGCGCTTTCGTTCGACGTCAGACCGAATCCAGATGGCGGGGAGGCAGGTGGCCAGCCTCTTTGCGAGCCAGCTCTTGCCGGATCCCGACAAGCCGCTGACGATGATGATGGCCGGTTGCGCCACTTGCATGAGTTCGGCGGCAAGCGTCACATGATTCGACAATCGGGCAGACAGGTGTTCCCTTTCCGTCTTGTCGACATTGGTCTGGGTGAGGCGAATCGTGTCGACCTTGGCGCGCACAAGATGCCGATAGACAAGGTACCACCTGAGCAAGGGAAGGCCGCCATAGTCGCCGGTTACCGCCAGCCAGCCATTGAGATATCTCCAACCCAGATCGGGTCGTCCGCGCGATGCCAGATCCATCATCAGGAAGGCGGCGTCGGAGACGATATCGATCCAGCGCAGGGAAGGACTGAACTCGATGCCATCAAAGGCGATGATGCGGTCTCCCACACGGGCAATATTGCGCAGATGAAGATCGCCGTGACACTCGCGCACAAACCCGTCCGCTTTTCTGTTCAGGAAAACCGTTTCCAGCTCTGCCAGATTGGTCTCTGTCCAGCGTCGCAGGGAACGGATGGATTTGCCGAGGTCCGCGCCTGAGGACTCTGCATCCAGGTGAGCAAAATTGCCCATGACCGTGTCGCGGATAACATCCGGGGATCCCCACTCCGTTTCTTTTCCTGCGACGTCTGCGGACTCGTGAAAGCGGGCAGTATAGGACGCCAGTTCGTCTATATCTCCGGACGTCAGACGACCCGCTTCGAGCTGGCGGTCGAGCTGTCCATCCTGATCGAATCGATTCATTCGAACCGCATACTCGAGCGCTTCCCCGCATGCCCCGATAACGGGACGGCCATCACGTTCGCCTATTGCGACCACGTCGATATAGATCTCCGGCGCGAGCCGTTTGTTGACGCGCAACTCTTCATCGCAAAAGTACTTGCGCTTCTCAAGGGTCGTGAAATCGAGAAACCCCGGGTTGACGGGTTTCTTGATCTTGTAGGCTAGATCGCCGGCCAGCAGGACCCAGGAAATATGGGTCTCGATCAGCTCCACCGCTATCCACCGGGTGAGATAGGCGGCCGGGTCGAGCAGCGCCTGAATCAGGCCTTCACCCGCTGAGTCATTTCTGCTCAGCTGACCACTCCGGCGCCAGGGAGCAGATCCAGAAAATCGCCGTTCATGACGAGTTCAGTGAGCGTTGCGATGTCACGATCGAGGCGATGATCGCCAGGTCTTTCAGGGACCGCCTGGCGAATTCGGGCATGCAGCTGCTGCAGTTCCGCCGTGGTGGTCAGGGGGCGCTGGGCATCCAGCGCCAGTGCGGCCGACATGAGTTCTATGGCGAGGATACGACCGGTATTGAGACAGATGTAGAGCAATTTGAACCCGGCCCAGGGCGCCATGCTGACGTGATCTTCCTGACCTGCCGAGGTCGGTATACTGTCGACGGAAGCCGGGTGCGCCAGCGTCTTGTTTTCCGAGGCCAGGGCGGCTGCCGTGACATGCGCGATCATGATGCCCGATTCTAGGCCGGGCTCGCTGGTCAGGAACATCGCCAGCTCGGGATTGACGCGCCGCGCAAGAAGATCGATGCGGCGCTCTGCGATATTTGCCAGTTCTGCTACAGCGATGCACATGAAATCGCTGACGAATGCGATCGGTTCCGCGTGAAAGTTACCTCCAGATATGACTTCGTCCCCGAAGATAAGAGGGTTGTCTGACACGCCGTTGCATTCGGCTGCAAGTATGCCCGCCGCGTGGCTGAGGGTGTCCCTCACCGCACCGAGCACCTGTGGCATGCAGCGGACGGCGTATGGATCCTGTACACGATCACAGTCGACGTGGCTGCTATTTATTTCACTCTCCGTCAGCAGCGACCGAAAATGGCCCGCAACGGTTTTCTGACCGGGCATGCCGCGCGCGTCGTGCAGCCTCTTGTCAAAAGGCTGAAAGCTTCCGGCCAGACCTTCTACAGTCAACGCACCACCGAGAATGGACATCGACAGCAGGCGCTGTCCGGCGTCCAGCCCTGCCATCGACAGCGCGGCGCTGGTCTGGGTGCCATTGAGCAGGGCGAGTCCTTCTTTCGCCTGCAGTTTGACCGCCTGACGCCCTGCCGCCGCGGTCACCTCCGCGCCATCGAGTCTGGTGCCATTTTGCATGGCTTCGCCTTCGCCAATCAGTGCGAGCGCCATATGCGCCAGCGGCGCCAGATCTCCCGATGCGCCCACCGAACCACGACAAGGGACAATCGGCAGGACATCGTGATTGAGCAACGCCAGCAGGGTCTCGACGACCTCGGGGCGAATCCCGGAGTAGCCGGCAGCCAGGCTGTTCGCCTTGAGAAGCATCATTCGCCGAATGTGGTCCGCTGCCAGGGGTTCGCCAACGCCGGCCGCATGGCTTCGTACCAGGTTGCGTTGCAGCTTGCGGACTTGCTCGGGGGAGATTTGACGACTCGCAAATGCTCCAAAACCGGTATTAATCCCGTACGAGGCCTTGTCCGCGCGGACGACGCGTTCCACGGTCTCGGCGCTGCGTGACAGCCGTGATTTTGCGTCATCCGACAAGAGGAGTTCCGGCCTGAGGGTCGGGTAGGCGAGCACGTCTGCGAGACGCAGATCGTTTCCGGTAACAGTCAACAAACTCATGTCTGAACTCCGTTCACAAAGACCGCTCGCGGCGAGAGGCCGCCGAGCTGGTAAAGCAGGTATTCGGGCGACTCGAGTTGCCAAACGCTGAAATCCGCTCTCGCACCCAGCGCGATTTCTCCTACCTCACCGGCAAGCCCCATGGCCCGTGCCGCATTGCATGTAATGCCCGCCAGCGCCTCATCCGTGGTGAGACCAAAAAAGGTACTGGCCATGTGGAGGTTGGTCAAAAGGCTGACGACAGGTGACGACCCCGGGTTGATATCCGATGCCACGGCCATCGGTACCTCGTGTTTCCGTAATAATTCGATCGGTGGTTTCCTGGTCTCGCCGAGAAAGTAGAAGGCGCCGGGAAGTAGTACCGCCACCGTGCCGTTTGCACCCATCGCCCGTACGTCTTCAGCATCCGCAAACTCAAGATGATCACAGGATAGCGCCTTGAGTTCGGCAGCCATACGGGTCGCCCCCATCGCGGATAGCTGTTCGGCGTGTACACGTAATGACAGTCCGAACCGTTCCGCCGATTCTGCCAGCATGCCGAGATCATCGAGCCCGAAAGCGATCGATTCAACAAATATGTCGACCGAATCCGCCAGCCCTTCGTCCGCAATGCGTGGCAGCATCTCGTTGCAAACCTCACGAACATAATCCCTGCGCTCGCGTCCCTCGGGCACTGCGTGTGCGCCCAGGAATGTCGCGCTCACCCGTGCCGGGATCAGCTCACCGAGTCGCCTGATGGCGCGCAGCATCTTGATCTCGCTGTCAGTGTCCAGACCGTAACCACTCTTGATCTCGATTGTGGTGACACCCTCAGCCAGCAGCGCCTGCGCGCGTGGCAGTGATTGTTCGACAAGATCTTCAATGCTGGCCTCCCGCACTGCCCGAACAGTCGAAAGGATGCCGCCGCCGGATCTGGCGATCTCTTCATAGCTGGCGCCGGAGAGTCTCAATGCATGCTCTTTCATCCGGTCGCCGGCATAGAGCAGGTGCGTGTGGCAATCGACGAACCCGGGCAGAACGAGGTCACCGCCCAGGTCGATGCATTCCCTGGCCTCGACCGCTTCGCCGATCGCGGAAAACCGGCCATTGCTTACAGCAAGGCAGTCGCCGACCCCGGGGGTCAGATCCCCGGACATGGGATAGAATCTCAGGTTCTCAAAAAGGATGTCGTGCATATGGGCGCCGGTTCAGCAGTCAAGTCGGTTCTACGATTTCGACATATTCTCACCCCGGACGGCATCGAGCGCCACAAGCGCATCGGAATCGATGGCCAGGGGCGCATTGCGAGCGTTACGGATGAGCCGGGCGATGTCTTTGACGGCTGGCTGGCATTGCCCGGCATGCCGAACGCGCACAGTCACAGTTTCCAGAGGGGGCTGGCGGGTTCGGGTGAGACCGCGCAGGGTGAAGATTCGTTCTGGAGCTGGCGTGAAGCCATGTATCGGCTGGCTCAGAACATCACCCCTGAGGATATCCGTGCGATAGCGGCGCAGGCCTTTGCGGATATGCTCCGTGCCGGTTTTACCAGCGTCGCCGAGTTTCACTACCTGCATCATCTGCCGGATAACAGCCCGGGGCCTGAAATGGCCCGGGCCGTTATCGATGCGGCCGGGATTGCGGGCATTCGCATGGTCATGTTGCCGGTGTTCTATCAGAACGGTGGATTCGGTCAGCCACACGAGGAGCGGCAGGGACGATTTGTCCACCAGCACATGGAGGATTATCTAAGATTGCTCGAATCGCTGCGCGACGTGCCGCTGGGACTGGCGCCGCACTCGATTCGTGCCGTCGTGCCGTCCCGGATAGCTGAACTGGATGCGGCTGCCCGCGGCATTCTGGGCGACTCGTTTCCGCGCCACATCCATATCTCCGAACAGCGAAGCGAGGTCGAGGCGTGTGTGGAGGCGATGAAGATGACGCCGATCCAGGCGCTGGCGGATAGCGTTAGTCTGGATCAGAACTGGAACCTGGTGCATGCGACACACGCGACACGAGATGAACTCGAACTCATGCTGGAAACCCAGGTGACGGCGGTGTTGTGCCCGCTCACCGAGGCCTATCTCGGCGATGGAGTGTTTCCGGCCACCGCATTCGTTAGTAATGGTGGCACAACGGCCATCGGCTCCGACAGCAATGTCCGTATAGATGCGATAGAGGAACTGAGGCTGCTGGAGTACGGTCAGCGTCTTACCCTGGAGCGCCGCGCCTGCCTTGCAACCAGCGATGGTCTCGGTGTACCGATGTGGACGCGGGCGGCGGCCGGAGGGGCGCAGGCACTGGCACAGGATGTTGGCGCCATTACAGAAGGGGCATGGGCCGATCTTGTCGTGATCGATCCCGCCAGCCCGCCATTGCTCGGTCTGGAACCGCAAGCGGCCATGGACGCTCTCATAACCGCAGGGTCCGCGAGCAGTATCGGTGCCGTCTATGTCGGCGGCCGGCGTCTGGTGGAGGCCGGGCGTCATGTGTCGGATACATCGATTGCGAAGGTCTTCGCAGCGGCGAAGCATAATTTAGGCGACGCTTGAGGGGCCATTGAATGAGACCATTTGTAATACGTCCGCCAAAGGCCGAGCCGCTGCCCATCATCGTCAGCATCCCGCATACGGGGACCGCTGTGTCACCCGAGGTTGCCGCGAGATTCTCGTCTGCCGAAATGGCGGAGTTGCCGATGACGGACTGGCATCTTCATCGATTGTACGACTTCCTTCCACGGCTGGGCGTGACGACCATTTTTGCGACATGGAGCCGCTTTGTCATCGATCTGAACAGGGCTCCGGATGCCAGGCCGCTTTACCCGGGTCGCTTCGAAACAGGGCTGGTAGCTACCGAGACATTTGCGCGCGAGCCGATCTTTCATTCACCGCCTGATGCGGATGAGGTCGAACGCCTGCGCCGGCAGTATCACCAGCCCTATCACGATCGTCTTGCCGCGATGCTGGCTGTGGCCAGGGAACGGTTTGGCCGGGCGATACTGGTCGATGCACACAGCATTGCAAGTAGTCCGACGGCGCTGCACGGCGAACTCGATAAGGACATCTACCTCGGCAACCGTGATGGTGAAAGCTGCGGCGAGTGGCTGGTGGATTGTCTCGGCAAAGCATTCCGGGATCACGATATGAAGCTTGTCGTCAATGATCCCTACAAGGGTGGGTTCATCACCGATCATTACGGGCATCTGTCGGGCGTCGAGGCGATCCAGATTGAAATGTGTCAGCGGGTCTATATGGATGAGACGGACCCTGCCGGTGGTCTGAAGCACCCGAATTTCGCCACCGCCCGGGACATGTTGAAAGACGTTTTCACGCGGCTGACAGAGCGTGTGAAGGACGAGATTGCGATTGGCTAGGGAAGACCTGGTTTCACAAACTTCAGCGTCATGCGGTCACTTTCACCGATAGCCAGGTAGCGCTCACGGTCGGTATCCTCCAGGCGCAGCGAAGGCGGGAGTGTCCACACGCCCTCCGGGTGATCCTTCGTATCCTTTGGGTTGGCATTGACTTCGCTGCTGCCTGCCAGCGAAAACCCGGCTTCGGTTGCGAGGCTGATGACATAGGCTTGCGGGACATAGCCATGATCAGCGCTGGTTTTCGGGTCAGCATCTTCGGGGGCGCGGTGCTGGACGATGCCCAGAACGCCGCCCGCTTTCAGCACACGCCAGGCCGCCGCAAAGAATTCCTTCTGTTGGTCTCTGCGAATCATGCTGTGGATATTCCTGAAGGTAAGCACCAGGTCAGCGCTGTTGTCCGGTCCCAGCGACACCGCTTCCGCCGGCCAGAACGTGATGACCTCGACGGCATCGTATACATCCGGTCTGGCGGCCAGCTTCTCCATGTAAGCTCTGTGTGACCGCGTCCTGTACTCTGAGCTGTCTCCTGTGTCGCCATAGGTTGCGGCCATCAGTTTGCCCTCGTGCCTGAGTACCGGCGCCAGAATTTCCGTGTACCAGCCACCGCCGGGCCATAGCTCGACAACTGTCATATCGGAACGCAAGCCGAAAAATTCCAGCGTCTGGGCCGGATGCCGACTGCCGTCGCGTGCGCTGTTCATCTCCGGGCGATGGTCACCCGTCAAGGCTCCCTGCAAGGGGGTGTCGGCGGCAAGACCCGGACCGGCGGTAGCGATCAGGGCCAACAGGGCGAGTCTGGAAAAGCTTTTCATTGTTGCTTCCGTTTGTGTGGAAATCGGGGCCGCTACTATAACTGCTGAAACAAGGGAACCTCTGATCTATTCATGAACTCGTACCTTGCGCTCAGCCCGCCTGCCTCACCACGATGACGAGCCCTGTCTTGATCTTTGGATTCACAGCGAATTTCCCTCAGTCAGGAATACAGACCGTATTCCACTCCTTCAGAAAATCCACTGTGAATCCAAATCTCTGCGCCATCATCTCGCCCCGCGGCAAGACAGGCGGGCTAAAATATCCAGCGTCCACGTTTCGAATCTTCGCAATAGCCAGCTATTACGTGCGATTCGCGCCTCGAATCTGAACATTTTCGATCGCAATCTACTTCGCTCAGAATAGAGCAGAGGTTCCCTACCGGGTATCGCGGATCAGTTGGCTGTGTTAAAACGTCGCGAAATCTGCAGGTACCGAATATGAGTTGGAACACATTTCCCCTGATCCTGGAATGGGCCAGGGACGTTACGCCGGGCGTTCGGCATTTTGCCTTCAGACGGGCCGACAAAGAGCCCCTGGAGTTCAAGGCCGGCCAGTTCATCAACATCCACTTCGACAGGGATGGCAAAAAGGCGCATCGCAGCTACAGCATTGCCAACACGCCCGGTAATGCGGAACTGATAGAGATAGCGATCGCACCGATAGAGGGAGGGCTGGCGACGGTCCGCTTGTTTGGCATGGAGTCCGGCGACATGATCGAGGCCAGCGGTCCCTATGGTCGCTTCGTGTTGAGGGATGACCCGTCCTGTCGTTACGTGCTCATAGCCACGGGAACCGGTGTTACGCCCTATCGCTCCATGTTGCCTGAACTGAGGGAACGGCTGGGGGCGGGCGAGTGCCAGGTGGAACTCTTCCTCGGTGTGAGAAACCAGTCCGAACTATTGTTTGGCGAGGACTTTGCGCAAATGGCGGCAAACCACGACGAATTCGGATTTACCGCGTGTTACAGCCGCGTCATGCCGGATGAGCCGGGTGATTGGGAACGCGAGGGTTACGTCCAGAAAAATCTGTCCGGGCTCGATCTCGATGCGGAGAAAGACATCATCTATCTGTGTGGCAATCCCGACATGGTTGACGAGGCGACCGAGCTGCTGAAGGAAGCCGGCTTTGGTATCCGACAGATCCGTCGCGAGAAGTATCTGCCAGCGCGTAATTAATTCCACCGGGAGTCGCGTTCCTCTCCAGTGTCGTTCAGCCTATGCCGCGATCTTCTTGTATCGAATCCGATGCGGCTGGGCGCCGCTGTCGCCCTTGCGGCGCTTGAGATCCTCTTCGTAGTCGGCGTAGTTGCCTTCGAACCAGACAACCTCACTGTCACCTTCGAAAGCGAGAATATGCGTGGCGATGCGGTCCAGGAACCAGCGGTCATGGGAAATCACGACGACACTGCCGGGAAAGCTCAACAAAGCTTCCTCCAGCGCCCTCAGCGTGGCAACGTCGAGGTCGTTGGTGGGCTCATCGAGTAACAACAGGTTGCCGCCGGCGCGCAGTACCTTGGCGAGATGGACGCGGTTGCGCTCACCGCCGGACAACTCTCCGATCCGCTGCTGTTGGGATTGCCCGCGGAAGTTGAAACGACCGACATAGGCTCTCGATGGCGTCTCGTACTGACCGACACGGATGATGTCCTGACCTTCCGAGATTTCTTCCCACACCGTCTTGCTGTCATCGAGTGTATCGCGCGACTGATCGACATAGGCGGGGCTGACGGAATCGCCCGCGCGTATTTCACCCGCGTCCGGCTTCTCGTCGCCGATAATCATCCTGAACAGGGTCGTCTTACCCGCCCCGTTGGCGCCGATGATTCCGACGATGCCACCTGCCGGCAGGTTGAAGGAAAGATCGTCCATCAGGAGTTTGTCGCCAAAGGCCTTGCGCACACCTTTAGCCTCGATGACCAGATCGCCGAGACGTGGTCCGGGGGGAATATAGATCTCGTTGGTTTCGTTTCTCTTCTGGACTTCGCGTGAACTCAGCTCCTCGAAGCGTTGCAGACGCGCCCGCGCCTTGGCATGGCGTCCTTTTGGGTTGGAACGAACCCATTCGAGTTCGTGCCTGATCGTCCGGGCGCGGGCCGCGTCCTGTTTCTCTTCGAGCGCGAGCCGCTGTTCTTTCTGCTCAAGCCAGGATGAATAATTGCCTTTCCACGGGATGCCGTGCCCGCGGTCCAGTTCCAGGATCCATTCCGCCACGTTGTCGAGGAAATAGCGGTCATGAGTCACGGCGATGACCGTACCCGGGTATTCCTCCAGGAATCTCTCCAGCCAGGCCACCGACTCCGCATCGAGGTGGTTGGTCGGTTCATCGAGCAACAACATATCGGGCTTCGACAGGAGCAGGCGGCACAAGGCCACCCGTCGGCGTTCACCACCCGACAAGGTCGATATCGCGGCATCCCAGGGGGGCAATCTCAGGGCATCCGCGGCGATCTCCAGCGTGCGATCGAGATTGTGACCGTCGCCTGCTTCCACGATAGCCTCGAGACGGGCCTGTTCCCCGGCCAGCTTGTCGAAATCGGCGCCTTCTTCCGCATAGGCCGCGTAGACAGCTTCAAGCCGGGACACTGCATCCATGATGCCCGAGAGACCTTCTTCGACATTTCCCCGCACATCCTTGCTCTCATCCAGTTGCGGTTCCTGCGGGAGATAACCGATGTTGATGCCCGGCTGGGGGCGGGCCTCTCCGTCGAACTCGGTGTCGATGCCGGCCATGATCCGAAGCAGCGTGGATTTGCCCGAGCCGTTGAGACCGAGCACCCCGATTTTGGCACCGGGGAAAAAGCTGAGGGAGATATCGCGGAGAATAAACCGTTTGGGTGGCACGACCTTCGCCACCCGGTTCATGGTGTAAATGAACTGTGCCATTTCGACCTGATTGCTTGTAGAAAAGGGCGTGGATTATCCGGCATGGCCCGGTCCGGCGCCAGCCCCGTTGCCGTTGTCGCTGCTTCACAATTGGCTATCCTGGACGTTATCGGCTGACGATTGGTTATGCTGGGGCAACGGAGAAGCGGAATCAGAGGTTCCCCGGATGGAAAAAACGAAGAAGACCGTCAGCATCGTCACCGGAGAACAATCGGCCAGCTACGGTTTTGGTGACGGTCATCCATTTGGTCCCGATCGCCAGGGCGCCTTCATGCGGGGGCTCAGGGAACGGAACCTCGAAGGACGGGTTGTATTCGACGATCCACCGGCCGCATCGCGAGAGGACATCAGCCTGTTTCACACCGCTCACCACATCGACCTGGTAAGAAAGTTGTCCGAACTGGGCGAGGGGTATCTCGATTTTGGCGACACGCCCGCGATTCCCGGCATCTACGAGCTGTCTGCGGCGGTGGTCGGGGCGGCTTTGCGGGCGGGCGAGCTGGTGATGAGCGGGGCGGCGAAACGGGCGTTCGCGCCGATCGCCGGCCTGCATCATGCGTCGCGGGACCGGACCTCGGGCTTTTGTGTCTTCAATGACTGTGCAGTTCTGATCGAGGCCTTGCGACGTCGTCACGGCTTGAGACGGATCGCCTACGTGGATATCGACGCGCATCATGGGGACGGCGTCTACTACGGATTTGCCAATGACCCTGACGTGCTGATTGCCGATGTGCATGAAGACGGCCGCTTCCTGTTCCCAGGCACCGGCACACGAGAAGAAACAGGGGAGGAAGCCGCGATTGGCACCAAGCTTAATTTCCCATTGATGCCGGGGTCCGGGGACGATGAATTCATGGCCGCGTGGAAGGACATCGAGTTCTATCTGAACGAGACCAAGCCTGAGCTGATCATCCTGCAATGCGGCGTCGACAGCCTGGCTGATGATCCGCTGACACACCTGAATTTCTCGGAAAATGCCCACGGCCTGGCGGCCGCCGGTCTGTGCGAAATCGCCGACCGTCATGCCAACGGCCGGCTGATCGTGCTGGGTGGTGGCGGTTACAACCGCGACAACATCGCGACCGGGTGGTCGCGAGTGGTCAGGGAGCTAATCGACGCGAGTTGAACTCTACGGGTCTGTCTTATTCCTGACTCACCCAGAATGCGACGATATTGTCAGCATCGGCATCCGAGATATTCCCGGGCGCCTCTGACTCGTGTTCAACGGCGCCGGATCGCACTCCCTTCATCCATCCCGAGATATCGCTTTCCGAATCGTCGGCGAAATCGTCGGCGTAATGACACTCCGCACACTGCTCATCAAATGTTGCCTTGCCGGCCGCCACATCTCCTGCGACAGCGAAACCGCACCATGACAAGAGCGCCAGCGATACTGCCAGATAGGTGAATTTCTTCATTGTCGGAATCTCCTGAAGTTGTATCCGCATTGGCTTAATTTTGCCCCACAAGCGCTGCGATGTCCATCCGTTCCCGGTGCGATCTGGAGCCGACTGGCGGGTCTCCTTGGGGTACAATAGGCGTTTGTTTTGCGCTCTTTACCAAGTACTGGGAGAAAGACCCCGATGTTCAGCTCCGACATGACAATCTCCGGTTTCGACGATGAACTGGCCGCTGCGCTGAGTGCGGAGCTGAAGCGACAGGAAGACCACGCCGAGCTGATCGCATCCGAAAACTATGCCAGCCCGCGTGTTCTGTCGGCGCAGGGCTCAGTGATGACCAATAAGTACGCGGAAGGGTATCCACGCAAGCGCTACTATGGTGGCTGCGAGTATGTCGATATTGCCGAGGCGCTGGCAATCGAGCGGGCAAAGCAACTGTTTGGCGCGGATTACGCCAACGTCCAGCCGCACTCCGGTTCCCAGGCCAACCTGGCTGCGTTCATGGCGCTGATAAATCCCGGCGACACCGTCCTGGGTATGAGCCTGTCCCACGGGGGGCATCTGACCCATGGTGCGAAGATCAATTTTTCCGGTCGCGTCTATAACGCGGTTCAATATGGTCTGGACGAGAGTAGCGGTGAGATTGACTATGAGCAGGTTGAATCGCTGGCCAGGGAGCATCAGCCAAAGATGATCATCGCCGGGTTCTCGGCCTATTCGCGTATCGTGGACTGGGAGAGATTTCGCCACATCGCGGACCGGGTCGGTGCCTTTCTGATGGCCGATATGGCCCATGTCGCAGGGCTTGTTGCAGCGGGTGTCTACCCCAACCCGGTCCCGTGGGCGGATGTAGTGACGACCACGACGCACAAGACCCTGAGAGGACCGCGTGGTGGCATGATCCTGGCGAAAGAGAATGAGGAACTGACCAAAAAATTCAATACGCTTGTGTTCCCGGGAACACAGGGCGGACCGCTGATGCACGTGATCGCTGCGAAGGCGGTGGCATTCAGGGAAGCGCAGGAGCCCGGGTTTGTCGACTATCAAAAACAGGTCATCAGCAACGCACGCGCAATGGTGGCGGCACTAATGGACCGGGGCCACAAGATTGTATCCGGCGGGACCGATAATCATCTTTTCCTTATCGATCTGATCGACAAGGGCGTGACGGGAAAAGATGCTGACGCCGCTCTTGGTCGGGCCAATATCACCGTCAACAAAAACACCGTCCCCAAGGATCCGCGCTCGCCGTTTGTGACCAGTGGCTTGCGTCTTGGAACGCCCGCGATCACCACGCGTGGCTTTGGAGAGGAGGAGTCTACGGACCTGGCCGGCTGGATTGCAGACGTACTGGACGATATTGAGAACGAATCTGTCGTCGATCGGGTGCGTGGGCAGGTGCTCGAATTGTGTGGACGTTTCCCCGTCTACCCGGAAAACGTCACCATCTGACGCCATGCACTGTCCTTTCTGCGGTCATGTTGAAACAAAAGTAATCGACTCCCGGCTCGCAGGGGAAGGTCGGCAGATTCGCCGTCGCCGGGAATGCCTGGATTGCAGCGAACGTTTTACGACGTTCGAATCCGCCGAGTTGTTAATGCCCCGGCTGATAAAGCGCGACAATCGCCGCGAGCCTTTCGACGAGGAAAAACTGAGATCAGGGATAACACGTGCGCTCCAAAAGCGACCCGTCAGCGCGCGACAGATCGAGGCTGCGGTAGCAAGAATTACGCATAAGCTGAGAGCGACGGGAGAACGGGAGATTCCCGCGCGACAGGTTGGCGACCTGGTAATGGAAGAATTGCGTCAACTCGACGAAGTGGCCTATGTGAGGTTCGCGTCGGTTTATCGCAGCTTTCAGGATGTCGAGGAATTCCGCCATGAAGTCGAGCGCCTGAGAGTGGCCGCGACAGCGGGTTCCGGTAAAGACCAGATGCCGTTGTTGCCCGGAGAAGAGGATTCAGGCTGATCGTGTTCTCCAGCGACGATCATCGATACATGGAACGCGCGCTGTCTCTTGCCGCTCATGGTCGATTCACCAGTCACCCGAACCCACGCGTAGGCTGCGTGCTGGTAGCGGGAAGCGAAGTTGTTGGTGAAGGCTGGCATCGAAAGGCGGGCGGTGCGCATGCCGAGATCGAAGCGCTGGCATTGGCAGGTCAGCGCGCCAGTGACGCGACGGCCTATATCACGCTGGAGCCTTGTTCGCATACTGGCAGGACGGGACCCTGCGCTCCCGTGCTGGCCGCTTCCGGGGTTCGGCGTGTCGTCATGGCGATGGAAGATCCGAATCCACACGTTGCCGGTCGTGGCAGGAAACTGCTCGAAGAAGCGGGAGTGCGTGTCGAAACCGGGTTGATGGAGGCCGAGGCTCGTGCCCTGAATGCCGGTTTTGTCAGCAGAATGACGCTGCAGCGACCGCGAGTGGTCATCAAGATGGCTGCCAGCCTCGATGGCAGGACGGCGATGGCAAGCGGTGAGAGCCAGTGGATCACCAGCGCCGAAGCGCGTAAAGACGTGCAGCGGTTGCGAGCTGAATGTTCCGCCATAGTCACAGGAATAGGGACCATACTGGCGGATGACCCCTCGATGAACGTTCGCTGCGACGCGTTCGAAACAGAGGGCCGACAGCCGTTACGAGTCGTTCTTGACTCGAAAATGCGCATGCCTGCCGACGCCCGCATGCTGGGTCTTGAAGGTCGAACGCTGGTCATGACATCGAGTTCGGACCTGGCCGCAAGAGCGGCGCTTGAGATGTCCGGTGCGACGGTCGAATCGATACCCGCAGGCAGCGGTGGTCTCGATCTGCCATCCGCGCTGACCCGGTTGGCGGATCTCGAATGCAATGACGTGCTGGTGGAGGCAGGCCCCACCCTATGCGGAACTTTTATCCGTTCCGGTCTGGTAGATGAATTGATTTTCTTTCTGGCTCCCCAGCTGATGGGCTCCGATGCGCGAGGCATGTTTCACCTGCCAGGTCTGGAAATGATGGCCGACAAGGTACAATTGACGATTCTTGAAACAACTCCGATCGGCGTCGATCTTCGGATTCGGGCGAAACTGGCGGATAGAGAAAGGGTAGGGAACCTCTGATTTATTCTGGACGAAATAGATTGTGGTCTAAAATGTTCAGAATCAAGGCGCGAATCGCACCTAATAGCTGGCTATTGCGAAGATTTGCAACGCAGAAGCTGGACATTTTAGACGCAAGATACGAGTTCATGAATAGATCAGAGGTTCCCTAGTGTTTACAGGTATCGTTCAGTCGACAGGGCGAATCGAATCGGTCGAGACCAGGGGTGGCGACCTGCGTCTCAGGGTTCATTGCCCTGATCTCGAACTGGATGACGCCAGGGATGGAGACAGCATTTCGGTTAACGGAGTGTGTCTGACTGCGGTGGAGATATCCGGCGCCGGGTTTTCCGCGGATGCATCGAAGGAGACAATGGACGTGACGACCCTGGCCATGGCCAAGCCGGGTACCAGGGTCAATCTCGAAAAAGCGCTCACCTTGTCAACGCCTCTTGGCGGACACCTCGTGACTGGCCATGTCGACGGCAGGGGCAGGATAGTGGGACGCCGGGAGGAAGCGAGATCGATATGTTTCCGCATCGCATTTGAAGGGGATCTTGCCGGATACATCGCCCGCAAGGGATCGATCTGCATAGATGGTGTGAGCCTGACAGTAAACGCCGTAGATGATGCGGAATTTGACGTCAACATCGTGCCTCACACGCTCGACGTGACCACCGTGGGAGACTGGCGGGTCGGGGGGCAGGTCAATCTGGAAGTCGACCTTATCGCCCGCTACACGGAGAGACTGATCGGCGCGGGTGCGGCGGGACACGCGGAGCCTGCCAGGCTTAATATCGAAATGCTCGAGGAGTGCGGTTTTGTCAAAAATTGCTGACCTACATAGAGAGGCGAGGATGAATTCGGTTGAAGAAGTCCTCAGCGACATCAGGGAAGGCCGGATGGTTGTCATCATGGATGATGAGGATCGCGAGAATGAAGGCGACCTCGTGATGGCTGCCACCATGATCAAGCCCGAGGACGTGAACTTTATGGCGCGTTATGGCAGAGGCCTGATCTGTCTGACGCTGAATCGCGAGCGTTGCCGCCAGTTGCGCCTGCCGCTGATGGTCAGCGATACCGATGAAGAAAGAAGAACGAACTTTACCGTGTCGATTGAAGCAGCCGAGGGGGTGACAACCGGTATATCGGCTCATGATCGGGCGCAGACCATCAAGGCGGCTGTCATGCCGGATGCACGCCCGGAAGATCTTCGTCAGCCCGGGCATATTTTCCCGTTGATGGCACAGCCCGGGGGTGTCCTGACGAGGGCTGGTCACACGGAAGCAGGCTGCGATCTGACCCGCCTGGCAGGACTCGAACCGGCTGCGGTGATCGTGGAGATTCTGAACGAGGACGGCAGCATGGCGCGCAGGCCGGATCTCGTCGCCTTTGCTCGCCACCATGACCTGAAAATAGGGACGATCGCCGACCTCATCCGTTATCGCCTGGAAAAGGAAGAATCGGTCGAGAAAATATCCGAACAGACGGTAAAAACGGAATTTGGCGATTTCCGCATGGTGCTGTTCGAGGATCATGTGCATCAGGATGTCCATATCGCCTTGCTAAAGGGCGAACTGACCGGCGACAGGGTACCGCTGGTCAGGGTGCAGCTGGTCGAGACGATGCGCGATTTGCTCGGGGTTCGTTCGCCGGCGCAGGGCTGGCCGTTGAGAGATGTGTTGCAACGTGTTGCCGAGGACGGTTGTGGTGTGGTCGTGATTCTTCGCGGGCACGAGACACCAAGGGACCTGATCGATGTGGTCGGGCAACTCAGGGGCGAAACGGGTTTCAGGCTGAGGGATGGCCGGGATTCCGTGGTGCTGCGGACTTACGGGATCGGGGCGCAAATCCTGCGCAACCTCGGGGTGGAGAAAATGCGTGTTCTCAGTGCGCCCAGGCAGATGGCCGGCATATCAGGATTCGGTCTGGAGATTATCGAATATGTGGAATAGGGAGCGCTGATGACGGACGTCAGGATCGTCGAAGGACAATTAACCGCGAAGGATCTGCGTATCGGGATCGTTGCGGCACGGTTCAATAGTTTCATCGTCGAACATCTTGTGCAGGGCGCGATAGATGCCTTGCGGCGACACGGAGCACGCGAGCGGGATATCACCCTGGTCAGAGTTCCGGGTGCATGGGAAATGCCGATCGTGGTACAGCGCATGGCGGCGAGCCGCCGTTTTGACGCCATCATTGCTCTGGGTGCCGTCATCAGGGGCGCAACACCTCACTTCGACTTTGTCGCCGGTGAATGCGCCAAGGGAATCGCCCAGGCGTCGATGAGTAGCGATGTGCCCGTGACGTTTGGCGTTTTGACCACTGACACGATTGAGCAGGCGGTCGAACGCGCCGGGACGAAAGCCGGAAACAAAGGGGCCGATGCCGCCGTATCTGCGATCGAGACCGTCAATCTCCTCAGACAACTGGAGACCTGATCTTGGCGGGTACCCAGCGTGGTGGCGCTGTCGGCGCGCGCAACCTCGCGCGGCGGCGTGCAATGCAGGCGCTTTATCAATGGCAGATTACCGGTCAGAGCGGCAAGGACATTTACCTGCAATTCACCAAGGACGACGAACACCGACGGGTGGACAAGGCGCTCTTTCGCCAGCTGGTTCGCGAGGTCATTGCCCGCAGCAATGAGCTCGATAGTGAGATAGGGATGCTCTCCGATCGGCCGGTCAGTCAGCTCGACCCGGTAGAGCACGCCATTCTTCTCATCGGGATATATGAACTGCAGCACCGCCCGGACGTGCCCTACCGGGTTGTCATCAACGAGGCGGTCGAACTTTGTCGCTCGTTCGGCGCCGAGGACGGGCACAAGTTCGTCAACGCCCTGCTCGACAGGGCATCGAAAAAGCTGCGCGCGGATGAGCGATCACCAAAGAGTAGTTCGAGCAGTAAACCCGGAGGCGCATAATGCCGCTAAGCAAATCAGTGGAACGCGAGCATATTCATGCGCGCAGGATCGACTGCCGTGGCTACAGACGCCCGGATGGCTTGTGGGATATCGAGGGGCATCTGACAGATACCAAGAGCTATGCCTTCGAAAACCAGCACCGCGGCACCATCGAGCCGGGCGACCCTGTCCATGACATGTGGATCCGCCTGACCTTGACGGATGATCTGGAAGTGACCGCTTGCGAAGCCGTGACGGACGCCCATCCTTTCCCCAATTGTCCCGAGATCGGCGCGGATTATGCGCTCATGGTGGGTACGCGCATCCGCCCGGGCTGGACCTCCCAGGTAAGCAAAAGACTGGGTGGCGCAAAAGGATGCACGCATTTGACCACGTTGTTACGTGCCATGGCGGCTGTGGCCGTACAGACGATGTTGCCATTGTTGAAATCGGAACTCGTCAGCGGTGGGGAGACGTCAAAAAAACCAATGCACCTGGATAGCTGTCACGCGCTGCGAAGTGACGGGCCGGTGGTGAAGGAATTCTATCCACAATGGTATCGCGGCTAGACGCTTGCGATGATCGCCGAGGATGAATTGATCGAGCGCTTTTTCTGCCACGCAGGGTCGACACGCGCAGACGTGATCCTGGGTATCGGTGATGACGCAGCCGTTTTGGCGCCGCCCGCCGGTCAGCACATCGTTTCGACGGTAGATACGATCAATGAGGGCGTCCATTTTCCGGCGGGACTGCCTGCCCGGTTCATCGGTCATCGCGCCATGGCGGTCAACCTGAGCGACCTCGCGGCGATGGGTGCGGAACCCGCATGGGCAAGTCTTTCCCTTTCGATCCCCGATTCCGATGAGGAGTGGCTGGCGGAATTTGCCGACGGCTTGCTCGGGTTGGCTGACAGGTTCGGCGTTGCCTTGACGGGTGGGGACACGGTGCGTGGACCCTTGTCGATCAGTGTGAATCTGCAGGGATTCGTCCAGCCGGGCCAGCAAATCACGCGAGCCGGGGCACGGCCCGGTGACGCGATATTTATAACCGGTGCAACCGGTGAGGCAGCGGCAGGTCTGGAGAAACTCCGGACGCATTCATATTCCGGAACACTGGCGGAAAAATTTCTCAGACCGGAACCCCGGGTGAACATAGGCAGGGATCTTGTCGGGTACGCAAGCTCGGCGATTGATCTTTCCGACGGTCTTGGAGTCGATCTGGGCAGACTGATGAAGGCCAGTGGCACGGCCGCCATGCTTGATCTGGATCGTGTGCCGTTGTCGAACTGTATCCTCGAGGAGATGGACAGGGATCGGGCCAGGGCTCTTGCGCTGGCGGGTGGTGACGACTACGAGCTGTGTTTTACCCTGCCGCAGGCAAACAAGGCACTGGCGCGGAAGATCGCAAGAAAGCACTCGCTGGCTGTTACATGCGTCGGCGAAGTGATGTCGGGGTCCGGCGTGACACTTTGCGGAGAAGGCGCCGATGCGGGCATGCCCAATAGCTGGCAGCACTTCTCAGCGGTGACGACATGAATCGAGTCCCGGTTCGCACGGTGATGACAGATCCGGTCCACTTTTTGGCTTTCGGCTTTGGTTCCGGCCTGTCGCCGTTCGCACCCGGCACCGCCGGGACGCTTGTCGCGGTCCTGCTGGAGTTGATGATTCGCCCGCTTGGTTTTCCCATCCGCCTTGGAGTGACCTGTGCCGTCATTGGGGCGGGATTCTGGATCTGTGGTGAAAGCGCCCGAAGGCTGCGTCAGCATGACCACCCCGGTATCGTGTGGGACGAGTTTGCAGGATACCTGTTGACCATGCTGGCAGCGCCTGCGGGCTGGGTCTGGGTGATCGCGGGATTCACCTTGTTCAGAGTATTCGATATCCTCAAACCCTGGCCCATACGGGAACTGGATCACAGAATCGGCGGAGGCGCTGGTATTATGCTCGACGACCTCGCTGCCGGGGTCGCTGCGGGCGCTCTGCTGCTGGTGGCCGGTGCAGTCTTCGGAGTCCAGTGATTGTCCACTACCGCAGTTGAAAACTAAGGATCGCCGTGCCCGATAAAATCGGAAAATACCGAATCATCAACAAGGTCGGCGTCGGAAGCACCGGCACCGTCTACCTGTCCCACGACCCCTACTATGGCCGTGACGTTGCTATCAAGCTCTACAACCTTGAGACCGGCCAGGAGGACGACCAGGCGAGAACCACGCGGAAGATGTTTTTTACAGAAGCGCAGATGGTCGGACGACTCCAGCATCCCAACATAATGCCGCTCTATGATGCCGGCGTTGAGGACGGTCGCTACTACGTGGTCATGGAGCATATCCATGGAGCGCGAACCCTCGCGACCTATTGCCGGCCCGGGAATCTTCTGCGCGAAGAGAATGTGGTGCGTACGATTTTCAAGTGTGCACGCGCATTGCACTACGCACACAGCCGCGGCGTCGTCCATCGCGACATCAAACCGAGCAATATTCTGCTGACGCTCGACAACGATGTCCGCATTATTGATTTTGGTATCGCCCTGTTTGCAGAACTCGATATATCGCGAATTGAGGGCATTGCCGGGTCTCCCAGCTATATGTCGCCTGAACAGGTCAAGGCAGAGGATGTAGAGGCGCCATCGGACATCTATTCGCTGGGCGCCGTCATGTATGAGTTGTTGACCGGACATCGCCCATACCGGGCAAGGAGCCTCGACAAGCTCCTGCACAAGATCGTCTATTCGACGCCCAAGCCGATACACAGTGTGCGCGAGGATTTGTCAACCGATTTTGATGATGTCGTCATGAAAGCGATGTTCAAGGAACCGTCGGAGCGATACGCGAATGGACTGGAATTTGCCGCCAGCCTGACACGTATCCACCAGCGTCTTCGTCAGCAGGAGGCGGATCTTGACCAGCGGGAGCATTTCAATCTGTTGCGCGGTTTGAGTTTTTTCCACGAATTCTCGCAAGCCGAGATTTGGGATGTCTTGCGTGCCAGCGAGTGGAGCGACTATGTTGACGGACAGAAAATCGTCCGCGAGGGCGAACTCGATGATCGTTTCTATATCATCACTTCGGGGACCGTTGCCGTAGAGGTGGGAGACGTCGAAGTGGGTCGCCTTACCGAAGGGGAGTGCTTTGGAGAAAGCAGCTATCTGCCAGACGCCAAGCGCAATGCCAGCATCAAGGCATTGGGACCGGTCACCCTGATGCGAGTCAGCGCCACCCTGCTGGAAACAGCTTCCACAACCTGTCAGCTTCGTTTCAACAAGGTTTTCCTCACCAGCCTGATACGCAGACTGCAGGGAACGGGTAGCCCGGCACGGACCTGAGTCTGGCGGTCTTCAGGCTGCTTGCTCGTCCTTGTCGCGCTCAATAAGCGCGTAGGCCGAATGATTGTGGATCGATTCGAAATTCTCCGATTCAATCACGTAGGCGCGCACGCGTTCGTCGGCATTCAGCCTGATTGCGATGTCACGAACGATATCCTCGACGAATTTCGGGTTGTTATAGGCGCGTTCGGTGACATGTTTTTCATCCGGACGTTTCAGAATCCCATAAAGTTCGCAGGAAGCCTCTTCTTCTGCGATGTCAATCAACTCCTCGATCCACATGAAGCTGTCGACACGCGCCTTGATCGTTACGTGCGATCGTTGGTTGTGGGCACCGTAATCGGAGATCTTCTTTGAACACGGACAGAGGCTTGTCACCGGGACAACCACTTTTATGAAAATAGTGTTCCTGCCGTTCCTGCGTTCCCCGATGAGGCTGGCCTGGTAGTCGAGCAGGCTTTCAACGCCGCTGACGGGAGCCTTCTTATTGACGAAGTACGGAAAACTCATCTCGATATGTCCTGAATCCGAGTCGAGACGGTCGGTCAGTTCGGACAGCATGTCGCGAAAAGACTTCACGGTGATTTGTCTTTCGTGGTTGTTCAGAATTTCCACGAAACGGGACATATGAGTCCCTTTGAAGCTATGGTCTCTGTTTCGGGCATGCTGTCTCTGGTTGTTTGACGCATATCAATTCTCTGGGGTTTCGGGTTGTTGTGGGCGCGTTCGGTGACATGTTTTTCATCCGGACGTTTCAGAATCCCATAGAGTTCGCAGGAAGCCTCTTCTTCTGCGATGTCAATCAACTCCTCGATCCACATGAAGCTGTCGACACGCGCCTTGATCGTTACGTGCGATCGTTGGTTGTGGGCACCGTAATCGGAGATCTTCTTTGAACACGGACAGAGGCTTGTCACCGGGACAACCACTTTTATGAAAATAGTGTTCCTGCCGTTCCTGCGTTCCCCGATGAGGCTGGCCTGGTAGTCGAGCAGGCTTTCAACGCCGCTGACGGGAGCCTTCTTATTGACGAAGTACGGAAAACTCATCTCGATGTGTCCTGAATCCGAGTCGAGACGGTCGGTCAGTTCGGACAGCATGTCGCGAAAAGACTTCACGGTGATTTGTCTTTCGTGGTTGTTCAGAATTTCCACGAAACGGGACATATGAGTCCCTTTGAAGTCCTGTGGAAGATCTACATACATATTGAAATTGGCGACGGTCTGCTGCTCTCCGCCGTTGCGGTCTTTGACACGGATCGGGTGGCAAATATCCTTGATTCCGACCTTGTCGATCGCGATTCGGCGATCGTCGCTGCGGCCCTGTACATCCGCTATGGTCTCTGTTTCGGGCATGCTGTCTCTGGTTGTTTGACGCATATCAATTCTCTGGGGTTTCGGGTTGCTTCCGTCCCGACAAGCGGGAGCGGAAAATAGGGTCAGTTGAGACCGATTTGACGTGTCGCCGGCTGCCCAATCCAGTCACGGATGGCGGACAGTACAGAGTCTCCGTCCAGACCCGCATCGGCCAGGCACTGTTGACGTGAACCATGTTCGATAAACTCATCCGGGATGCCGAGATTGAGAATCGGTATCTCGATGCCTCTTGCAGCAAGACATTCATTGACTCCGCTGCCAGCTCCTCCGGCTGTAACGTTGTCTTCGAGGGTCACCAGAACCCGATGTCGCGATGCCATCCGAACGATCATCTCTTCATCGAGCGGCTTTATGAATCGCATGTTGACCACGCTGGCATCAAGTGACTCCGCTACTGTCTCGGCCGTCGCCACCATGGCTCCGAATGCCAGCAACGCTATCTCACTACCTTCGCGTCGCAGCTCGGCTGCTCCAACAGGCAAAGCCGTCATCTTCTTTGTGATCGCCACGCCGGGCCCCGTCCCCCTGGGGTAGCGAACGGCTGAAGGCTGCTCAAGCGTGATGCCGGTATAGAGCATTTGCCGGCATTCGTTCTCATCCGCGGGCGCCATGAGGACGAGGTTCGGAATGCACCGCATGTAGCTTAGGTCAAAGGCGCCGTGGTGGGTGGGCCCGTCCGCGCCCACCAGCCGCCGCGATCGATCGCGAATAATACCGGCAGATTCTGTAAGGCGACGTCATGGATCAACTGGTCGTAACCCCGCTGCAGGAAGGTGGAATATATCGCGACGACCGGTTTCAGCCCCTCGCAGGCCATTCCCGCAGCAAGCGTGACCGAATGTTGTTCCGCAATGCCTACGTCGAAATAGCGATCAGGAAAGCGCTGTTCGAATTCGACCATTCCCGATCCTTCCCGCATCGCAGGGGTGATTCCAACGATACGCTCGTCCGCTGCCGCCATGTCGATCAGCCAGTCCCCGAATATCTTCGAATAGCTGGGGCCGGTCGATGCCTTTTTCCTGATGTGCCCCGATTCCCGGTCGAAAGGCCCGGGGCCGTGCCATTTGATCGGGTCTTCTTCGGCGGGTGCGTAACCCTTGCCCTTGCGGGTCATGACATGAAGAAATTGCGGTCCCTTGAGATCACGCAGGTTTTTCAGGGTGGTAAGCAAGGTGTTCAGATCGTGGCCGTCTACCGGCCCGATGTAGTTCAATCCGAGTTCCTCGAACAATGTGCCGGGCAACACCATGCCCTTTACGTGCTCCTCGGAACGTCGTGCCAACTCCCACACCGTGGGCATCCGGCGGATTAGTTTCTTGCTACCTTCGCGGATGGTGGAGTAAAGCTTGCCGGACAGGACCTTGGCGAAGTAATTGGACATGGCCCCGACATTCTCGGAGATCGACATGTCGTTATCGTTGAGGATAACGAGCATGTCTACATCGAGACTGCCCGCGTGGTTAAGGGCCTCAAATGCGAGTCCGGCGGTCATGGCGCCGTCGCCTATGACCGCAACGATGCGGCGTTGCTCGCCTTTTTTTGCGGCGGCAAGCGCCATACCCAAGGCGGCACTGACCGACGTACTTGAATGCCCCACCCCGAATGTATCGAAATTGCTCTCGCGCCTCGATGGGAACGGAGCGAGTCCTCCGTGCTGGCGGATCGTGCTCAGTTGATCCCGGCGGCCGGTCAGGATTTTATGTGGATAAGCCTGATGGCCCACATCCCAGACGATCCGGTCGTTGGGGGTGTCGAAAACATAATGCAGCGCTGTAGCCAGTTCCACCGTGCCCAGATTGGCGGCAAAGTGCCCCCCGGTCTGGCTAAGCGTGTCGATCAGGAAGTTCCGGATCTCTTCGCTTAGCGGCAGCAGATCCTCTTGCGGGAATTTTCGAAGATCCTCCGGCGAGTCGACCTGTGCCAGCAAGGGGTACTTTTCGATGATGCTCATCTGAGGTGTGGTCAAGGTGCTGCTGATCCCGGAAGCTCTTTCCGTTCTGCCCAATAATTAGAATACGTCGAAAATGCAGCCTTGGATTATCCGGTACAAACACGGGGATGTCCAAGACCGAACGGCACCTGGCTTGCCGTCGAAACCGCGCTCAGTGATTGCGCTGGACGATGTAGTCCGCCAGTTCCCTGAGTGGAGCCGCCACCTCTCCCATGGGTTCCACCGCCGCATGTGCTTTCTCAAGCAACCGCTGCGCGTGCTTTTTGGCGGCTTCGAGCCCGAGAATGCTTGGAAAAGTAGGCTTGTTTCTAGCAATGTCCGACCCAGCCGTCTTTCCCAGTGTGCTGGTGTCACCTTCGATGTCGAGGATGTCGTCGCGTATCTGAAACGCGAGTCCGATGCTTCTGCCGTACTCATCCATCGCGTCGATGACGGAGTCTCCAGGCCGATCCGCGCTCCACGCGGCCATCAGTACGCTGGCCCGGATGAGCTCACCGGTCTTTAGCTGATGCATTCGTTGCAGTGATTCGATATCGATCGACTTGCCTTGCACAGCAAGATCGATTGCCTGCCCGCCCGCCATGCCTGCTGTGCCGCTGCCTTCGGCCAATATCCTGATGATATGGAGGCGATTTACCGGATCGGGAACCATGGTGGGATCGGAAGACAGGATTTTGAATGCAAGCACCTGCAACGCATCCCCGGCAAGAATGGCGGTTGCTTCGTCAAAGGCCCGGTGACAAGTCGGTCGGCCACGCCTGAGATCATCGTCATCCATCGCGGGCAGGTCGTCGTGGACGAGAGAATAGGCATGGATCAATTCGACCGCGCAGGCTGGACCATCCAGGCGGTCGACCGACACACCCATGGCTTCGCCGGTCAGGTAAATCAGCGATGGCCGAATCCGTTTCCCACCGCCCATGGTTGCATAGCGCATCGCTTCATGGAGCCGCCTCGGTCGGGCATCAAGCGGCGGCAGCCAGTGATCGAGATGCTCCTCTACCCGGCGACCACACCCGGCGAGGCGGGACTCCAATGACGACGAGCGTCGATTCACTTGTCGGGATCGAATTCAGCGACTTCCACCTGACCGGCTTTTTCCGTCAGGATCTCAACCTTTTGTTCTGCCTCGCGAAGTGCCTGCTGGCATTGTCTCGTCAGTTGAATTCCCCGTTCGAACTGGGTCAATGCATTCTCAAGCGACAGGTCACCGGCTTCCATGCTGGATACGAGCTTTTCAAGCTCTTCGAGTGCTTTCTCAAAAGCATTCTCAGACTTCTCTTTCTTGCTCATACTGAATGGCTGCAAATGTGTGTTGGGAGGCCGGGGCGCCTACCATAACGGCGACCCAGGTCATGGTCAATTTGCCGGCGGCGCGCATGGTCTGTCTGTGGGGAAATCGAGCGGGATTGTGGTGATTTGCACCCGGTTGACACGCTGCCGGGCGGCAACTACATTCATGGCTCTGTTTTAGAATTATTCTAAATGGGCTGAACTGTCCTGGCTTCGACAGGAGGCGGCCACAACGCTAAGGAGTAAAGGAATGGCAGATCTCAAAGGCAGTGGCACCGAGCAAAACCTCAAAGACGCATTTGCGGGTGAGTCACAGGCGAACCGACGGTATCTCTATTTCGCATCCAAGGCGGATGTCGAGGGCTATAACGACGTCGCGGCGGTTTTCAGGTCGACGGCGGAAGGCGAAACGGGCCACGCGCACGGCCATCTTGAGTATCTCGAAGTGGTGGGCGATCCCGCTACCGGCCTGCCGATCGGACCCACCGGCGACAACCTGAAAGCGGCCATCGCCGGTGAGACCCACGAATACACCGACATGTATCCGGGAATGGCAAAGACTGCGCGAGATGAAGGTTTCGATGAGATTGCGGATTGGTTCGAGACGCTGGCAAAAGCCGAGCGCAGTCATGCCAACCGTTTCCAGAAGGCTTTGGACACGCTGGACGGCTGACGGAGACCCGTCCGTGAGTCGAGGTTCCCGTCCACCGCGGGAGGGCAGTCTGGAGGCGCCGACGCGCCACCCGATCGATTGGAAATCAGAGGAGTTCTACCAGGAATCGAGCCTCTTTGATGAGCTGGAGCGGGTTTTCGACATTTGCCACGGCTGTCGCCGCTGTTTCAGTCTCTGTCACGCTTTCCCGACTCTCTTCGATGCCATCGATGAATCGGAAAGCATGGAGCTCGATGGTGTCCCGAAGGAGGCGTATTGGGACGTCGTTGACCACTGTTATCTTTGCGACATGTGTTATATGTCCAAATGCCCCTACGTGCCGCCACATGAGTGGAACGTCGATTTTCCGCATCTGATGTTGAGGGCCAAGGCCGTTCGTTATCAACGTGACGGTGCGGGTCGTCGTGACCGTATTCTGTCAGCGACCGATACGGTAGGGCGTCTTGCCGGTATCCCGGTCGTTGCCGCAGCGGTCAATGCGGTCAATCGGTCTCCGACCGGACGCAAGGTACTCGAACAGGTGCTGGGCGTTCATCGGGACGCGCCGTTGCCCGAGTATCACAGCCGCAGCGCGAGAAAGAGACTCGCACATCACCGCTCGGTTTCCAGTCCCGTCGCCACGGACGAGACGAGAGGTCGTGTCGCGCTTTTTGCTACCTGCTATGGAAACAGAAACGTGCCGGACATAGTAGAAGACCTGGTACGGGTCTTCGAGCACAACGACATCCCGGTCGGTCTCCTCAGTTCGGAGAAGTGTTGCGGCATGCCAAAACTGGAACTGGGTGATCTTGAAGCCGTGCAAAAGGCCAGCGAGACGAATATTCCGGTGCTGGCGGAGATGGTGGACAAGGGCTGGGACATCGTTGCCCCGATACCGTCCTGTGTGCTGATGTTCAAACAGGAGCTACCACTGATGTTCCCGGATGACGTAGCGGTCGCGAAGGTTGCAGCCGCCATGTTCGATCCGTTTGAGTACCTGATGTTGCGACATAAGGCCGGCAGGCTGAAGTCCGATTTTCCGAATTCTCTGGGCAAGGTGACTTACCAGGTTCCATGTCACCTCCGTGTGCAGAATATTGGCCTGAAGACGCGTGATGTTCTGCAACTCGTGCCGGAAACTGAAGTTGTTGCGATACAGAGATGCTCGGGGCACGACGGAACCTATGCGGTCAAGAAGGAATTTCGCGCCGCGTCGGTAAAGATAGCGCGGCCCGTTGTGAGCAGGGTGAAGCAGTCCGAATGTGACCACTTCACAAGCGACTGCCCGATGGCCGCAGAACAGATAGCGCAGGGCGTTGGCGACGGCGCCGTGTCGATTCACCCGATGAACCTACTGCGCATGGCCTACGGAATCTAGGTCGCGAGCGAAGAACATGTCGGCACTGGAACCTCAGGATCTCTACAGTCTGGAGGAATATGCCCGTATTCGAGACGATTACCGGCGCCGCGTGATGTTGCACAAGGTGAATCGCCGGCTGCCCCTGGGTGGGAATGCGGCGCTTTACTTCGAGGACCGGCTGACCATGCAATATCAGATCCAGGAGATGTTGCGTGTCGAGCGAATCTTTACCGAGGAGGGCATCCGGGAAGAGCTGGACTCTTATAACCCACTGATTCCTGACGGTTGCAACTGGAAAGCGACCCTGATGCTCGAGTACCCGGAGGAACAAGAGCGGCGCAAGGCTCTCGGACTGCTGTTGGGCATCGAGAATCACGTGTGGATGCAAGTCGCGTCCCATGACCGGATAAGGCCGTTCGCCGATGAGGACCTGAACCGGGAAACTGCCGAAAAAACATCAGCGGTGCACTTCCTGAGATTTGAGCTGGATGAGAAAATGGTCGCCGACCTGCGCGGCGGCGCGATCCTGACAGCCGGGATTGACCATCCCAACTGCGAGGTCGAGGTCCGTCCGGTACCCGGGCAGATACGTGTCTCCTTGTTGGGCGATCTGGCCTGACGGCCTTTACACGGGACATCCATAGCCCGACGGCGACAGTCGCGCTAGAATCCGCGCCGGGCACTGTAAGTGCACGACGAGATTCCTGTCAGGGCATTCAAAAAAAAATGAGTCAGGCGTATAGCGCATCAGATATCGAGGTCCTCAGCGGTCTCGACCCGGTCAGACGGCGGCCGGGCATGTACACCGACACCAGCAGGCCCAACCACCTCGCCCGGGAAGTCATCGATAACAGCGTGGATGAGGCGCTGGCCGGTTATTGCAAACGGCTCGATGTGACGGTTTTCAAGGACGGGTCCCTGCAGGTTGAGGACGATGGTCGGGGCATGCCGATCGATATTCATCCCGACGAAGGGATACCCGGAATCGAACTTATCCTTACGCGGCTTCACGCCGGCGCAAAATTTTCGAACAAGAACTACCGATTTGCGGGGGGGCTGCATGGGGTCGGTGTCTCCGTCGTCAATGCCTTGTCCAAACACCTGGAGGTCTGGGTCAGACGGGGAGGCAGAGAATACAACCTGAGCTTCCAGGGCGGTGAGAAGAGCTCCGAACTGGAGCAGGTCGGTACTGTCGGCAAGGCCAACACCGGAACAACCGTGCGTTTCTGGCCGGATGAGCAGTATTTCGATTCGAGCAAATTCGCGCTGTCGAAGTTGAGGCACCTGTTGCGGGCGAAGGCGGTTTTGTGCCCCGGCCTCAGGGTAAGGCTCACGGATGAAGCGAGTGGAGAGCGTGACGAGTGGCAGTATCAGGGCGGTTTGGCGGATTACCTGGTCGAGGCGCTGGGAGAGGGCGATCGAATTCCTCGGCAACCCTTCGTCGGCAAGGTGGAAGGGGCCCGCGAGGCGGCCGAATGGGCTTTGTTCTGGGTCGGCGATAGTGACGGTCAGATCGCCGAAAGCTATGTAAACCTCATTCCCACAACCCTTGGTGGAACGCACGTCACCGGATTGCGCACAGGTCTGACCGAGGCAATCAGGGAATTCTGCGAGTTCAGAAATCTTTTACCGCGTGGTGTCCGGCTATCGCCCGATGATGTCTGGGAGCCGGTCAGCTATGTGCTGTCGGTCAAGATGGAAGACCCGCAGTTCTCCGGACAGACCAAGGAGCGCCTGTCATCGCGCGAATGTACCGCGTTTCTTTCGGGCGTGGTGAAAGACGGTCTTGGTCTGTGGCTGAATCAACACCCGGAAGCCGGTGAAAGCATTGCGGCGCTGGCGATAGCGAATGCACAAAAACGGCTAAAGGCAGGTCGCAAGGTCGTACGCAAGCGGATTGCCAGTGGACCCGCTCTGCCGGGAAAACTGGTCGACTGTACGAGCCAGGACATAGCCATCGCCGAGCTTTTTCTGGTCGAGGGAGACTCGGCCGGCGGTTCAGCCAAGCAGGCCAGGGAAAGAACCTTTCAGGCGATCATGCCCTTGAGGGGCAAGATTCTGAATACCTGGGAGGTCGATGCGGCGGAAGTGCTTGCCTCCCAGGAGGTGCATGACATCAGCGTGGCACTGGGTGTCGATCCCGGCTCCGATAGTCTGGCCGGACTTCGCTACGGGAAAATCTGTATTCTCGCCGACGCCGATTCGGATGGCGCGCACATCGCGACCTTGCTGTGTGCGCTATTCCTGCGGCATTTCCGCCCGTTGGTCGAAGCCGGGCACGTTTATGTCGCCATGCCGCCATTGTTTCGGATCGATGTTGGCAAAAAGGTCTTCTATGCCCTGGATGACGCCGAGCGTGAGGGCGTACTGGACATGATTCAGACCGAGAAGATAAGAGGCAAGGTGTCGGTCACGCGATTCAAGGGGCTGGGCGAGATGAGTCCCATGCAATTGCGTGAAACGACCATGTTGCCGGAGACGCGACGACTGGTTCGCCTGACGATCGATGCCAAAGACGGGACCGACCAGGTCATGGACATGCTGCTCGCCAAGAAGCGCGCCAGCGATCGTCGGGATTGGCTGCAAAAGAAAGGAAACCTGGCGGACTTTTAGCTGGGGAGGATAGATGGAAACCCTGGAATTGGATCTGGAAGGTGCAGAGCAACAGCCGATGCGCCAGTTTGCCGAGAAGGCGTACCTGGATTATTCCATGTACGTCATCCTCGATCGGGCGCTTCCTCATATCGGAGACGGTCTGAAGCCGGTTCAGAGGCGCATCATTTATGCGATGAGCGAACTCGGTCTGGCGGCCGGATCGAAGCCAAAAAAATCAGCCAGGACCATCGGCGATGTGCTCGGCAAGTTCCATCCCCACGGGGATTCCGCATGTTACGAGGCCATGGTTCTGATGGCGCAGGACTTCAGTTACCGCTACAGGATGATCGACGGTCAGGGGAACTGGGGCTCGCCGGACGATCCGAAGTCTTTCGCGGCGATGCGTTATACAGAGGCAAGGCTGGCCCCTTACGCCGCGGTGATGCTGTCCGAACTGGGGCAAGGTACGGTGGACTGGGTCCCCAACTTCGACGGAACTCTGAGGGAGCCGGCCCGCCTCCCGGCCCGCTTGCCAAATGTCTTGCTGAATGGCGGTTCGGGCATCGCGGTCGGGATGTCGACGGATATTCCTCCGCACAATTTGCGCGAGGTTGCGGCTGCATGTATCCGCCTGCTCGAACAGCCAAAAGCGAGTGTTGAAGAGCTTTGCGAGCACATAGCCGGGCCGGACTTCCCCACTGGCGCGGAGATCATCAGTCCGGCCGCGGATTTACGACGTATTTATGAGACGGGTAACGGAACGCTAAGACTAAGAGCAACCTGGGAGAAAGAAGGCGCTGAGATCGTGGTGACCTCTCTTCCGTATCAGGTGTCAGGGGCCAGGATTCTGGAGCAGATAGCCGCTCAAATGAGGGCTAAGAAATTGCCGATGGTCGACGATCTCAGGGATGAGTCGGATCACGAAAACCCGATTCGCCTCGTCATCGTACCCAGGTCGAATCGTGTCAATGCGGATACGCTGATGGACCACCTGTTTGCGACGACCAGTCTGGAGCGAACAGTTCGGGCCAATCTCAATATCATCGGGCTCGACGGACGACCAAGAGTCTACGATCTCAAGAGCCTCCTGGCGGACTGGCTGGATTTCAGAAAACAGACGGTTACCCGTCGCCTCGCGCACCGGCTCGAGAAAGTAGAACACAGGCTGCATATTCTCGATGGTTTGCTGATCGCATATCTCAACATCGATGAGGTGATCCGGATCGTCAGGGCAGAGGATCGACCCAAACCCGTGTTGATGGATACTTTCAATCTCAGCGACCGGCAGGCAGAGGCAATCCTGGACCTGAAGCTGCGGCACCTGGCGCGGCTCGAAGAGGAGAAGATTCAGGGTGAGCAGGCCGAGCTGGCGACGGAACGCGACAAGCTCAGGAAGATTCTCGCCAGCAAGGCGCGTCTGAAAACGATTGTTCGCAAGGAACTCGAGGCGGATGCCGAGGCATTTGGCGACGACCGGCGCACAACGATTGTCGAACGATCCGCCGCTCACGCGATGGATGAGTCGTCCCTTGTATCCAGCGAGCCCGTCACGGTCGTATTGTCAAAACACGGCTGGATCAGGGCGGCCAAGGGGCATGAGCTGGACCCGGCGCAATTGAATTACAAAGCGGGAGATGAGTATCTCGATTGCGCCATGGGCAAGAGTAGCGAGCCGTCGGTGTTTCTCGATAGCACCGGCCGCGCCTATACCGTGCCGACACACACCCTGCCGTCAGCCCGGGGGCAGGGCGAACCGTTGTCAGGCCGTGTCAACCCGCCGGATGGCGCCACTTTCGCGGGCGTCATGCTGGGTTCGCCCGAAACACACTGGCTGGTAGCTACCAGCGCCGGCTTTGGCTTTATCGTGCGCATGGGCGACCTGATGTCGCGTAACCGGTCGGGAAAGGTGGTACTGCGCGTGCCGGAAAAAGCGGCGGTCAATATTCCGGATATCGTGCCGGCTGAAGAAGGCGCACAGGTGATAGCGGTGAGTAGTGAGGGTCGGCTACTTTGTTTTCCTGTCGAGGAGCTTCCCCGTCTCGCCAGGGGCAAGGGTAATAAGATTCTTGGCATCCCGACCGCGAGATTCAAGGCCGGGGACGAGAGCATGACAGATGCGATTGTTGCCGGGCCCGAATCAAAGATAGAGGTTTGCTGTGGCAAACGTACCATGACGCTCAAGCCTCGGGATCTCGAGAAATACAGGGGTTCCCGGGGGCGAAGGGGTACCCTGTTGCCTAGGGGCTGGAGAAAGGCAGACCGCTTGAAAATCGTCTAGGCCGACATTGCAGGAATCGCCCGCTGTCCCGGCGGTGGTCAGTGCCTGATCTCTTCTTCCGATTCTTCGGCCAGTACGACCTCGGGTTCCTGGACCTGGTAACCCTGGATAAATTCGATACCCAGTTGCCACAGGGTTGCCATGGTGTTGGCGTCCTCGACACGCTCTGCGATGGTTTGTATGCCGCTGTCCTTGGCCTGCTTCACCAACTCACCGACGCTTGCCTGCAGGTGCACGTCGCGCGCCAGTCCCTGCATCAATGAGCCATCGATCTTCACAAAATCCATCGGTACATGGCTGAGAATCTGGGCCGGGCGCGGACCGATTCCGAAGTGTTCGATCGCGAATCCGAAACCATACGATCGAAGTTTGTCCGCCATTCCCCGCACAGGTTTTAGCTGTTGAGCGGCCGTTTTTTCAGCGACCTGAAACACGATTCGATCCGCCTCCAGATCGTTGCATTCCAATTGCGTCACGATCCAATCGAACAAGGTATCGTCAATGACGCTGGCGCCTGACAGACGAACAAAGGCCTTCTTGATATCGGTTGTCGAGCACCATGATAGTGCGGCAGCGATGACCCAACGATCGATGTTCTTGATCAGTTTGTTGCGTTCAGCTGCGGCCAGAAACTCACCTGGCAGAACTTCATCTCCCTGTTCATCGATCATTCGAACGAGGATGTCTGCAAATCCGGGATCCTCACCCGCAAGCCCTGCGACGGGCTGTTGCGCGAGGCGAAACCGGTCGTCGATCAATGCCTGTTTGATGCGCGGGATCCACAGCTGGTCCACTTCCTCCATAGCGGTGGTTGCCGCATCGGTGGCCGTCAGCATGACCCTGTCTCCACCTTCAGCGCGACCGCGTCTGCAGGCATCCATTGCCTCCGCTATCAACGGTTCCGGGTTATCTGGTTTGCCCTCGACAACGGACAGGCCGATCGTGCAGGTCAGAGATATGGAGTGCGATCCGCATTCAAAAACGTGTTCAGCCGTGTGACGGCACAAATCCTTGCCCCAGGCCCTGAGGTCGCGATGGTTTCCTCTGGCCAGCAAGATGGCAAATGTCGTGCCACCGAAACGCCCATAGATATCATTGGCTTGTACATGCCCGGACAACAGTTCCGCCAACGCGGTCAGTATGTCTTCGCTCGCCAGCGGCCCAACGGTATCGACGACACCGCCAAACGCATCGGGTCGCAGCAAGGCCAGGGCGCGCATACCCCCTTTGAGAGGTCGGGACAGTTCCAGCATAAGGTTGTCCAGAAAAAACTGTCTCGCATACAGACCGGTTGCCGGGTCGTTGTTGAGCGCCTGATGGAGTTCGCCCGCCGTCACGCCATCGCTCTGCGAGTTGGTCGAGATAGAGATTCTGACACAAGGCTCATTCTCGAATTCGCACAGTTCGATATTCAACTCAAGAGCAAGCCGGGCCCCTTTTGGATCAAGACCGGTAGCCTTGAGAGGTTCATTGGGCCATTTCTCCTGCACGCAGGCGACCAGTGCACCCTTGAGAGAGGCCTGTGATTCGCTGGCAAAAAGATCCATGACGGGTGTGCCGATAAGGCCGGCATCGTCGGCGTGTCCGAAAACCTGGACGGCGGCAGGATTACATTCAAGAATGATGCCCTGGTCGACATGGATAATGGCGTCTGTCGAACCCGCCAGAAAAGTCCTCAACTGTGCCTGATAGGAAGCCGAAGCGGCGACCGCCTCCTGCAGGGTTTGCCTGATGGTGGAACGTTCGAGTTCTCGTTCCATGACCTTGAACAGCCTTTGTTGCTGGCTGAGAGCGATCAGATCGGCCGCGCCGGCGATGATGTCTGCACTCAATACATCCGAGTCGATAGCGTCGCGACAGCTGATGACAGGCAGGTCGGGTTGAATGCTGTCCCTCGAGCGCAACAATTCGCTCAGGACATCGACATGCTCGTCGGAGAAGACGATAACGACACCGTAGTCGTCCTGCAGGTGCGACTCTATTCCGGTCAGGTCCGCGACGCGAGTGCAATGGGAGGCCAGGCCGCGGTTGCGAAGTATGCTGTTGATCGCTTCCGCATTTTCTTCCCACCGGGTTACCACCAGGATGCTGACGCCACGGGGCTCTGTTCCGCCGGGCTTTTCAGTCTGGATCGGATCCGCGTCGCTGGGTTCGTGCATGGGGTCGATGGCTTAGTCTCCCTGTCTGCCGCGTGTGATCTCATGGATCGACCCGTCGGCTTCAATCCTAAGGAACCTCTGATTTATTCTGAGCGAAGTAGATTGTGATCCAAAATGTCCAGATTCAAGGCGCGAATCGCACGTAATAGCTGGCTATTGCGAAGATTTGCAACGCAGAAGCTGGACATTTTGGGCACAAGGTACGAGTTCATGAATAGATCAGAGGTTCCCTAAATACTACAACGGCTCTACGGCATGTTCAGCGACTTGTGACAAATCTTTGCAAATTCCGATTCCCGGAACGGGTGTTTTGAAGGAAGCCCCCGCCTCTTCCCTGACCAGTCTGGGCACCAGGTAACCGGGTAGGTGCGTTGCGACAGTGGTCATGATCCTGACCGCACGCCGTTGCGAGACCTCGAAGTGTCCGGCGCCCCGCACCCGGTCCAGCATATGCAGATAATACGGAAGCACGCCTGCTGCAAACGAAGCGCGGCTCAGCTTGATGATGGTGTCAGGGTCATCATTGATCCCTCTCAGAAGAACCGCCTGATTGAACACCACCACCCCTTTGTCCCGCAAACGCCCGCAGGCCGCGGTAACCTCTTTGTCAAACTCGTTGGCATGATTGGCATGGATAACGAAAACGGTACTGAGTGCGCAGTTCTCCAGCCATTCGAGAAGCCCGGGATCAATCCTGGACGGCAGAACAACCGGCAAGCGGCTGTGGATCCGCAGGCTGCGGACGTGGCTTATCCCCTCCAGCTTTTCGGTCAGACTCCGAAGGCGTGAGTTGGTCAGGGTCAGCGGGTCGCCACCGCTGAGGATGACCTCGTTGATGCCGGCATCCTTCTGTATGACTTCCAGTGCCGGTTGCCATTGCCTGCTTGCGGCAATATTGCCCGCGTAGGGGAACTCCCGACGGAAGCAATATCGGCAATTGATTGCGCAGGCACCGCTGGCGATCAACAGGACCCGTCCTTCGTACTTGCGCAAAATGCCTCGTGCCTGCGTTGCCTGGCGGTCGCCGACAGGATCGGCTGAGTAGCCGGGACGGTCCTCCAGTTCCAGGTGTAGCGGTAGCACCTGTCTCAGCAAGGGATCATCGGGATCACCGCAGGCCATACGATCGACAAAGCACCTGGGGACTCTCAACGGGAATTGGCTTGCTGCCAGCCTGGCTTGCGGAAGTAGTGCCGGGTCGAGATTCAGGATCTCGAGTAACTCCGCCGGATCGGTGATCGAATCGGCCAGTTCATTTTGCCATCCCGGTGGCTGACCCGGGGAAGCATGCGGGGTTATCATGGCGGATTGCATAAGTGAATTTCCTGGGAACCTCTGAAATAGTGGGCCTGTCGGGAAAGGGTATATACAGATGGCGTCATATGGTACCAACGAGTTCAAGTCCGGCCTGAAACTTCTGCTCGATGGGGATCCCTGCGTTATCGTCGAGAACGAGTTCGTAAAGCCGGGCAAGGGTCAGGCATTCAACAGGGTCCGCATCCGCAATCTCAAGACTGGCCGGGTCGTCGATAAGACGTTCAAGTCGGGAGAGTCCGTAGAGGCTGCTGATGTGATGGATAAGGAGATGCAGTATCTCTATAGCGATGGAGAGTTCTGGCACTTCATGGTGGGTGACACTTTCGAGCAGTATGCCGCTGACGAAACGGCTGCCGGCGAATCGAAACAGTGGCTGAAGGAGCAGGATATCTGCCAGGTGACGCTGTGGAACAACGAGCCACTCATTGTGACTGCGCCAAATTTCGTGGAACTGCGGATCGTCGAAACGGATCCCGGGCTCAAGGGCGACACCGCGCAGGGTGGCATAAAGCCTGCCAGGCTGGAGACGGGAGCCGTCGTCCGCGTCCCGTTGTTTGTCGAGGAAGGGGAAACCATCCGCGTCGACACCCGAAACGGAGAGTATGTGTCGAGGGTCAAGGGCTGAACGGCCCGTCGAGGCAGCGTGACAGGAGGCGTCGACTGGGGACCGGGTGCGGAACTCCGTGTTCTGCGACTAAGGTCCCTGTTGCTGGCCAGACTGCGCGCATGGTTTGCAGAATCGGCTGTGCTCGAGGTAGAAACGCCGATTCTCTCCGTCGCCGGGGCGACTGATCCGGCCCTGGGGAGCCTGGCCACGACGATTTCGGGTCGGTCTTTCTTTTTGCACACCTCGCCCGAGTTTCCGATGAAACGGCTGCTGGCGGCCGGATCCGGCGATATCTACCAGGTATGTAAGGTTTTTCGCGATGGTGAACAGGGGAAACGCCACAACCCGGAATTTACCATGGTCGAGTGGTACCGAACCGGATTCAGTGTGCCGCAGATGATGGATGAGGTGGAGGCGCTGATCGGATCTCTTGTCCGTGTCGCAGCGGACGATGGCGACGCTGCCGGGCCCGGCGAGGCGCTGCCGAGAGCCACGCGCACGGTTTATCGGGAACTGGTGTGGCGTTTTGCCGGAATTGACCCTTTCGCTCATTCGGAAGCGGGGCTTGCAGTGGCACTGCGTCAAAGGCTGGAAGCCGACGGGATAGAAATTCCGGTATCCGTGGCGCACGATAGCGACGCTCTGCTCGACATGTTGATTGCCATGATTGTCGAACCGGCGCTGGATCCCGACGTGCCGGTTTTCGTATACGACTACCCGGCCAGCCAGGCATCGCTGGCGAGAATCAAGCCGGGGAACCCACCGGTCGCTGATCGGTTCGAACTGTTCTGGAGAGGCCTCGAACTCGCCAACGGTTTTCGGGAACTGGCCGATGCGATCGAACAACGACAACGTTTCGAATCCGATGTGGCGAAACGAGCCGAAGCGGGAACGCAGTCGCCGCCGATTGACGAGAATTTTCTAGGGGCACTGAAGACCGGTTTGCCCGACTGCACGGGAGTGGCGCTTGGTTTCGATCGCTTGTTGATGGCGGTAACCGGACTGGACGAGATCAGCAGTGTGATGAGTTTTGACTTGAGCAGGGCCTGAAAACGATGTTTAGAATCGATAAAAAAGACCGGGTCGATAAGACAGAACTATATGCGAGCCTGGAATTACAGGCCCGTAGCCTGCTGGATGGCGAGCGAGATCCGGTGGCTAATGCCGCCAATATGGCAGCGCTGATCTTCCATCTGCTGCCCGATCTGAACTGGGCAGGATTCTATTTCCTGCGCGATGGTGAGCTGCTGGTCGGTCCCTTCCAGGGCAAGCCCGCCTGCGTGCGCATAGGGATGGGGCGTGGCGTGTGCGGAACTGCCGCCAGCGAAAAACGAACAATGCTGGTCGACGATGTCGGCGCATTTGCCGGACACATTCCATGCGATGCAGATTCCCGCTCTGAAGTGGCTGTGCCTCTCGTCGCCGCTGATGGCAGCCTGCTGGGTATTCTCGACCTGGACAGTCCTCTTCCGGGGCGTTTTGACGAGACCGACGCTCGTGGTCTCGAAGCGCTTGCAGGCGTCTACGTCGACTCCCTGGCCTGAAAAAGCGGTGTCATCGTTGCCAGCGGCTGCCCCATGCGGAGCGTCTGGCCCGGTTCCAGATTGTGATCGAGCACAACGCGACCCGGGGCGAACAACAGAACGACCGTCGACCCCATATTGAATCGACCCATTTCACTGCCACGGGCGAGACTGACGCTTCCTTTCCGATAGCGCCTTACAGACGGTTTGCGCGGTGAAGCCGGCGCGATCTCCCCACCCCAGACCGTTTCGATGCTGCCGACATTCAACGCGCCGACCAGAACGATCGCCATCGCTCCGGCCGGTGTCGCGAAACGGCAGGCTACTCGCTCATTGCGCGCAAATAGCCTGGGCACGCTGGCGACCGTTGCCTGATTCACGCTGAAAAGTCGTCCGGGCAGATAACGCATTTCCTCGAGATTCCCCGACACCGGCATGTGGACTCTGTGATAGTTGTAGGGCGCGAGATAGATAGTCGCAAAACAGCCGCCGTCGAATGCGTCAGTGGCTTCGGGATCGCCCAGCAATTGCGCCACGCTATATCGATATCCCTTTGCCTGGAACAGCGTGCCGTCCTCGATGCAGCCAGTCTGGCTGATGGTTCCATCGACCGGGCTGGCGAGGGTGAGTGGTTCGGCAGGCAATACCCGTGCTCCGTTCCTGAGGGAGCGTGTAAAGAAGGCGTTAAAGCTGGGGTAGTCGTCCGGCACGTGCATCCTCGCCTCCTTCGTGTCTACGGCATACAGCCAACTGAACCCCCGAATCAGACTGTTCTTGATCCATGTCGTCCTGATGCGGGATACGAAGTGAATCAGGCGCGACAAGCCATGCTGTGGGATCAGGTACTGAAAAAGTACGAATAGGCGGTCTTTCATTCGGTCCATTCCCTAGTCGCTGTGAAGGTGTGCCTCATGCTTGTCCGTGTCCAGACCCGGTTCACGAACAGGGACCATCGCGCTCAGCCTGGTTCCGTTGTGGAGAACGAGAGTGCACTCAATTTCCATCCCGGGTTTCAATGGTGCGAGCGGGTTGTGGAGCATGAGATGCAGCCCGCCCGGCGCGAACGAGACCGATCCACCCGCGCTTATCGTGACACTCTGCTGGCGGCTCATTGTGGCGACATCGTTGATGATCTCGGTGCGGTGAATCTCTGTTTTCTTAAAACCGGAACAATCGGCTGCAACGATCCGGATGTCGTCCGGTCCCGGATTTGTCACATCCATATAGGCGGCGAGCATGTGTGCTGTCGGCGGCGCCGCGCGGATCCAGGCGTTTTCTATCTGCGGGTCCATACCGATTGGTGTGATCGCATCCTGTCTGTCACAGGCAACAAGAAGAAGGCACACTACGGTCCAGATCAGGGCTATCTTCATTGCAGATTCCCGACGATGATGCGGTAGTCGCTCTCAATCCCTTCCACCGAGTGCGGCGTGCCGAACACGGCGACGACGTCGCCATCCGGGTTGAGCATGAAAATAGATGCGGTGTGCTCGACCCCATAGTCATCCGAACCAGTGCCGGGTGTGTAGGCGTAGGCGACACCCATCGCTTGAGTGAGGGTTTGAATCTGGTTCATGTCTCCCGTCACACCTACAAAATCCGGGTCGAAGTACGGCACATAGGCTGCAAGCGCCTCGACCGTGTCGCGTAACGGGTCAACCGTCACCATGATCACGGAAGGTCGCAGAGGCTCCGGCAGATCATCCAGCTTCCGGCTTGCAGCGGCCAGCGTTTGCAAAGTGGTCGGGCAGACGTCCGGACAACGGGTAAAGCCAAAAAACAACAGTTTCCAGGAGCCGGCCAGCTGCTGCGGGCCGAATTGCCCACCGCCATGATCGATCAGGGAAAAATCCGGTAGTGTGCGTGGCGCGGAAAAGACCAGCGCATGTTCGGGTTGCCGGACCTGACTTGTGTATGCGGCTACAAACAGCCCCGCCAGGACGGCGATGGCAGCGACCAGCGCATAGACCAAAGTGGTTTTTGCTGAAGTGGATTTTGTCTGGGTCATATCGCTACATTATTCCACAGCTTGTGGCTGTCGCCACCTGCAGTACCAAACATCGGCTAATGTATGATGACCGCTTTTCACGATGCCTGCGAACAGATGGAAGGACTGGAAACAATCACCGATTTTATTCGCTGGGGCGCCAGCCGTTTCCAGGAGGCCGGTCTTCATTTCGGTCACGGTAGCGACAATGCCGTTGACGAATCCCTGGCCCTGGTGCTCCATGGTCTGCATCTCGAATTTCCCCTGGCGGCCGAACTCTATAACGCGCGCCTGACACCCACTGAGAAAGATGATGTCGACAGGCTGTTCAGCCGGCGTATCCGGGAACGCGTGCCTGCCGCCTACCTGGTGGGTGAGGCTTGGTTTTGCGGTCTGAAATTCAGGGTAGACGAGCGCGTGCTGGTACCCAGGTCACCGATCGCTGAACTGATCGGGTCCGGTTTCTCTCCCTGGCAGGATCCATCCGATATTCGGCAGGTGCTGGATCTGTGCACCGGTTGTGGCTGCATTGCGATTGCCTGTGCCGTGCATTTGCCCGCAGCGCAAGTCGTGGCGACTGATATTTCCGAGGATGCGCTGGATCTGGCGCGATACAATATCCGTCAGCATGGGGTCGAAGATCGTGTCACGGCCATGCACTCCGATCTTTTTGCATCGCTGGACGGCAGATCTTATGACCTTATCGTCAGCAATCCGCCCTATGTGCCCCGACCGGAATTCGAGGCGCTGCCGCGTGAATACGGCCACGAGCCGGGTCTCGGTCTTGTCGCGGGTGAAGACGGTCTGGACCTGGTGCGCAGAATCATGGCAGAGGCAAGGGAGCATCTGAGCGATTCGGGCGTACTCATCGTCGAGGTTGGTAGCGCGGCACGGGCGCTGGTCGAGGCATTCCCGCAATTGCCGTTTACATGGCCGGTGTTCGAACGCGGCGGCGATGGTGTCTTTGTGCTGACGGCCGAACAACTTGACGGGAGGGGGTAAGGGGTATGTCGGGCAACAGCTTTGGGAAACTGTTTTGCGTGACGTCCTTTGGCGAAAGCCACGGTCCCGCTCTCGGATGTATCGTCGACGGATGCCCGCCCGGGCTTTCGCTGCATGAGGACGACATCCAGAAAGACCTCGAGCGGCGGCGAACAGGCAGGTCCAGGCACACAAGCCAGCGTCGCGAACCCGATACGGTCAGGATATTGTCCGGCGTATTCGAAGGGCGAACCACCGGCACGCCGATCGGCCTGCTGGTCGACAACGTCGATCAGCGTCCGAAAGACTACGCAAAAATAAAGAATGTCTATCGCCCCGGGCACGCTGACTACACCTACGACCGCAAGTACGGTCTGCGGGATTATCGTGGTGGTGGTCGTTCCTCGGCGCGTGAAACGGTCATGAGGGTTGCCGCGGGCGCCATTGCGCGGAAATACCTCGCCGAAACGCTGGGGGTGCAGATATTTGGCTACCTGGCTTCGCTTGGTCCGGTCGAGTTAGAGGCGGTTGACATCGGAAGTGTCGATGACAATCCCTTTTTCTGTGCTGATCCATCCCGTATCGCCGAACTCGAAACGTTCATGCAAGCCTTGAGAAAAGAGGGAGACTCCGTCGGCGCAAGAGTAAATGTCATCGCGTCAGGCGTGCCGGCCGGATTGGGCGAGCCCGTGTTTGACAAGCTGGACGCCGATCTTGCGCACGCGATGATGGGTATCAATGCGGCCAAAGGGGTAGAAATAGGCGCCGGTTTCCGTTCGATCGGTCAGAAGGGGACGGAGCATCGGGATGAGATCACGCCGGCGGGTTTTCGGACCAACCACGCGGGCGGGACCCTGGGTGGGATATCGACCGGTCAGGACATTCGGGTCAGCATCGCATTCAAGCCCGCTTCCAGCCTGCGTTTGCCCTGTGATTCCGTCGATAACCATGGCCAGCCCGTCACGGTTGTGACGACGGGGCGCCACGACCCTTGTGTTGGACTGCGGGCGACACCGATCGCGGAAGCGATGATGGCGCTCGTACTGATGGACCACCTGTTGCGACACCGGGCGCAGAATGCCGATGTCGAACCCACTGCGCCGTCGATTCCATCATCTGTCGAGTGAATCTGCAGCAAACCAAAGCGACCTGTCCGCTTTAGGGCCTGCGGAACCTGAGCCCCCGGGCCCTGAGCATATGAGGCTCTGCTCGATAACATTGCGCTGACTATCGGATTCTTTGTGATTCTTTATACTCCCCGACCGTCTGAATCGGTCGTCTCGAATGAATACTCTTTAAGGTAGAGATGGAAAGAAAAGTTTCTGTCGCCGTTGTCGGCGCTACCGGTCTCGTCGGCGAGGCCATGATCAAGCTTCTGGAGGAAAGAAACTTTCCCTTGTCGGAGCTGCACCCGCTCGCGAGCGAAAGCTCGGCAGGGCGCAAGGTCAGGTGTCAGGGGCGCCGGTACAGCGTTGGAAATCTCGCCGAATTCGATTTTTCGACCACCGATATTGCATTTTTCTCAGCCGGCGCCGATGTGTCGGATGAGCATGTTGCCCGGGCAGCCCGCGAGGGCGCGGTCGTGATCGACAACACGTCGCGGTTTCGCTACGACGACGACGTGCCGCTGGTGGTCCCCGAGGTCAATCCTCACGCCATAGCCGATTACCGACAGCGCGGCATTATCGCGAATCCCAACTGTTCCACCATCCAGATGGTGGTGGCATTGAACCCCATCTATCAGGCGGTCGGGATCGAGCGGATCAACGTCGCCACCTACCAGGCGGTATCGGGTGCCGGACGCGGAATGGTGGAGGATCTTGCCCGCGAGACGGCGCAATTGCTGAATGGAAAGCCTGTCGAGCAGACCAGCACATCCAGGCAGATTGCGTTCAATGTGATTCCGCACATAGATGATTTTCAGGAAAACGGGTATACCCGTGAGGAAATGAAGATCGTCTGGGAGACACAAAAGATTTTCAGCGACGCAGAATTATTGTTAAATGCAACTGCGGTGAGGGTACCGGTGTTTTTTGGTCATTCGGAGGCGGTCCATCTGGAGACGCGCGAACCACTGACGGCGACAGACGCACGCGAGTTGCTTGCGAATGCGCCCGGCGTTCGGGTTCTCGATCAGCCAGTGGTGGGTGGATACCCTACCGCGGTGACGGAGGCGGCTGACCAGGACATGGTATATGTCGGACGAATCAGGGAAGACATCTCCCATCCGCGCGGGCTGAATCTGTGGATCGTTGGCGACAATATTCGCAAGGGGGCGGCGACAAACAGTGTCCAGATAGCGGAAATTTTTGTGAAATCCTATCTATAAGCTATAGTTACGAGAATTTTATGAAGAGTTTTATTAACTGTCGAGTAATGACAGTTCGATGTTTCAAAACACAGAAATTGAGCATGAATCCGCCGCCAGGTAGCGGCGACAGGGAGTGATGATGGCTTATAAATCTCGGTGGCTCTTGATCCTGACCATGGCGCTGGCACCGCTAGGTGCCAATTCTCTCGGGCTGGGATCGATCCAACTCAACTCCTATCTCAACGAGAGACTCGATGCAGAGGTGGTCATCAGCGCCTCAAGTGTTGAGGAGATAGAGTCGCTGGAGGTTCGCGTCGCATCGGCCGAGGCGTTCGAACGATTTGGGCTGGATCGTTCGCGCGATATGGACAACCTGACTTTCAAGATCGTACAGGGGCCGGGTGGTTCCGCTGTATTGCAGATCCGTTCGAGCCAGCCGATGGTCGAACCCTTTGTGACCTTCCTGATTGAGGCCAGTTGGGCGGGTGGTCGCTTCCTGAGGGAATACACGGTTCTTCTGGACCCACCTGTTTTCATGCCGGCGCAACAAGCGCCCCAGGAACTGGCGCCACCAGTGTCGACAGCGCCGTCGACCGGAGCGGTAGGCAGACCGGTACCCGTCAGCAGACCCGCTCCGCAGCCGGCACGACCTGCGCGCACCGTCGTCAGCGCAGCGACTACATACGGGCCGGTGGAACGAAGTGAAACCCTGTGGGCGATCGCACAGGAAGTGCGCGCCGATAGCAGTGTATCGATGAACCAGGCGATGGTTGCCCTGTTCAGGGCCAACCCCCATGCATTTGACGGCAACATCAACAGGTTGCGCGCGGGCGCCACGCTGACGGTTCCCGATCTGGATGAGATGACCAGCCTGACCCGATCACAGGCGACGGCGCAGGTGCGAGAGCAGAATAATGACTGGCGCGGCGCGGCTGCGACGCCAAAGCCCGCAGCAGTGCGAGCCGAAGTCGAACAGCCACGACCGGCAGAGCGACTTGAACTGGTCCCGCCGGGGCAGGCCCGGGAGCCGGAGGCTGGCAGGGGGGGTATTGAATCGCCCGCTGATTACGTCGCTGAGCAAGATGCACTTAACGACGAGCTCATGGGCGCAGTGCAGTCGATGCGCCGTGAGCTGGAAGAAACCCGTGATCTGATTAGTGTCAAAGACGAAGAGATCGCAGCATTGCAGCGACGGCTTGGCCAATTGGAGGCAGCGAGTGCGGCACGGCCGCCCGAAGAAACACAGGCCGTGCAGGAAGCGCAGGCTCCGCCGCCGACACAGCCTGAGGTCGCCGCGCCACCGGCCGTGGTGTCCACGCCCACCCAGGAAGACGAGGGCGGGTTGTTCTCATCATTCTGGTTCTGGCTGATCGTCCTGCTGGCGGCAGCGGCGGGCGGTGCGTATTTCTGGAAGCAAAGACAGGAAGAGGAGACTTACGATAGCTGGTCGCCGGCGGCGGACGAAGCCGTTGAAAACGCGGCGGCGCCGATCGCCGACAACAGCGAATCGATCCTCGTAGAAGAAGAGATGCCTCATGTAGACACCATTATCGAGGCCGAACGCGAGCTGGAGCCAGCGGCAGAGGAACGTGATCTGGAGCCGACCGAAGAGGTCGGCGACGATGATGACACCGACTATCACTATCCCTTTGAAGACACTATCGCAGGCGCGAAGGGCGCCAATCTGGACCAGTCCGATCCGTTGGCCGAGGCAGATTTCCACATGGCCTATGGTCTTTACGACCAGGCTGCCGATCTGGTCGGCAAGGCAATCGAAAGAGAGCCTGACCGTTCCGATCTGAGACTGAAGCTGCTCGATATTCTTTTCGTATGGGGTAAGGAGAGCGAGTTTCTCGATGAGGCAAGAACCCTGCGCGAACGTCTCGGCGATGGCGAAACCGCGGAATGGGCGCGGGTTCTTATCATGGGCAAGCAGATCTGCCCGGACGAGCCCTTGTTCGAAGGAGACGTGCCGGACATCGCCGATGTTGCGGTCGAGTCCGGAGGTAGCACAGATGATTCGGACGGACTGGATTTCGATATCGGCGGCAGCGCGACGGGAGCAGATTCCGATGCCCTGGATTTCGATCTTTCGGCCCCAGGTGAAATGCCTGTCCTGGACGAGGATGAAGCGACGGAGCGAACGCAGCAGTCACCCGATCACACGGCCGAACTTGAAATCGAAGATCTGGGGCTGGCACTCGACGAAGTTGACGAGACCCGTTCGGATTCGTCCGCTGATGCGCGTGTCGATGAAGCCGCAAAAGAAACCGGAATCGAGGACACGCTGCAGCTGGATGATGATACGGAACTCGCCACCGGCTTCACGGAAGTCCTGGAAAGAACTGATGCTGATGAGTCGCGAGAAGAGACCGGTCTGACCGAGATGATGGACATAGCCGAGGCTGCAGTAAACGAGGACACCATCGAGCGTACCGACCTTATGGGTGCGCGCGGAGACGACGATACACAGGAACTGGAGGTGCTGGATTCAGACGAGATTACGGCCACCGAAAAGCTGACTGCCGTGATGGAGTCACAGGGTTCCGAAGAGGAGGATACGGCCGAGGTCGAGAAACTCGATGGAGGCGATCTTGATCTTGATGACCTCACGGCGGCGCTTGGTGCAGAACTTGATCAGACGGAAGAAATGCCCACGGCCGGCGAAGCACCCGATAGTGACACCTTGATGGAAGAGATCTTTGGAGATGATGAAGAAACAAAGATCGCTCCGGGAATCGCAAAGCTCGTGGAACCCGACAGCGGTGTAGACACGCGCGAAATGCCGACAGCCATCGCGCCCGATGTCACCCTCAGCGAGATCGGCACCAAGCTTGATCTGGCGAGGGCCTATATTGATATGGGCGATCCCGAAGGCGCGAAGAGTATCCTTGAGGAAGTAGTCAAGGAAGGCGATGAAGACCAGCAGGCAGAAGCGCGCAAGCTGGTTGACGACTTGGGCTGACCCGGGATCAGCTTGTTCTCTGCTTGTAAGCTCTCGATCGCGGGGGCCTGTTCTGTCGTAGCCGGATTGTCATGCTGAAACGGCCGCATCCTGTCGTCAGAATCCTGGCACTCGTTATTCTGGGTGCGGGGCTTTTTCAGTTCAGCCTGACTGCGCTGATCATTGTTTTCGCAACTCTTCTCGGCTTGACGGCGGCCCGAGGTCAGCAAGCCTTGCGGGGTCTGCACAAGGCCCTGAGAAGAATTCGCTGGCTGCTTTTGTCTATCGTCATCATTTATCTCTGGGTTGCCCCCCAACCCGATTCGGCAGGTGGATTGATTCCGGCGACAGGGGATATCGTGCTGGCCCTGAAGAGAGCGGGAATCCTGGCGGTTCTCGTCACCGCCGTTGAGTTGTTGCGCCAGACAACTCCGGCCGGGTACACCGCGGCGGCAGTCGCATTGCTGATATCTCCCTTGCGGATCGTGGGTATTGATACGACTCGATTTGCAACCAGGATGGCGCTGACGCTCGAAGCGGTGCCGGCAACATCAGAGGTGGTGATCAAGGCTGCCGGCGAGACGACGATCAAAAAACTTAGCCTGACCGGTTGGGCCGAAGCGGCCGCGCGGCTGATACAAGACATCGAAACTCGCGGCGACGACAGTACGTCCACTGTACGATTGCCCGCGTTGGCCACTCCGACGGCGCTGGACTGGCTGATTCTGTTATCAGTCGCATTGGCTACCTTTGGTCTGACCCGGATCTAGCCCGCATAATTTATGAAGGCGGACGAAGACATGAATTGTTATTCCGGGGAACAATGGTTAATGGCCGGTTTGATTGTGTTACGAGAATTACGCATTGTCCTATCCGGTTTTGCGCCGCATCTGGCTTTACATTTCGGGCGATCCTCCTCAAACCATAGCTACCGCTATGCTTTTTCGAACGATCACCCAAACTGTTTCGCCAGTTGCACCGCAAACTCCGGATCCTTCATGAAATATGCAGGCTAGGACAAATGCGGATCGCCCTGGGTATCGAGTATGACGGCACAGCATTTTCTGGTTGGCAGATACAGAAAAATGATCCCAGCGTTCAGGCATGCCTGGAAAAGGCGCTGTCCTCGGTTGCCGATCATCCGGTACAACTTGTGTGCGCAGGGCGTACGGATGCGGGCGTACATGCGCTGGGTCAGGTCGCTCATTTCGATACGGATTCCAGTCGACCTGGAAGGGCGTGGACACTGGGCGTCAACTCGGAATTGCCACCGGGCATCAGCGTATGCTGGGCGAAGACCGTTGCCGATGATTTTCATGCCCGCTATGGGGCCAAAGCCAGAAGCTACTCCTACCTTGTATTCAATAACCCAATCCGTTCCGCCTTGTTGAGCGATCGCGCCTGGTGGGTACGTCGGGCGCTGGATGTGGAATCGATGCAGCGTGCCGGGGCCCGGCTTGTTGGCACGCACGATTTTTCCTCTTTCCGGGCGGCCGGTTGCCAGGCTGGTACGCCCGTTCGCAACGTGACCCGGCTGGATGTCCGGCGTCTTGATGACAGCATGATCCGTCTCGACATTACGGCAAACGCGTTCCTGCACCACATGGTGAGGAACATTGCCGGCACGCTGGCAATGGTCGGCCGCGGTGAAAAGCCGGAAAGCTGGCTGTCTGAGGTGCTCGAGGCCCGAAATCGCGGTGCCAGTGGCGTCACTGCACCGCCTGGTGGTCTTTATCTGCTTCACGTCGCCTACGGGTCGCAACTGGATCAACCGCGTCCGCCAGCGCTTACGCGGCGGGCGCTGGGTCTGAGCGTCCAGGGTGTGAGGCCGGTTTGTCCGACGAATCTGGATTAATTGGTGACGCTGTGGGCTATCATTCGCCGGTGAGTTCGAATAGCTGCTTCTGTCCCGGGAGAACGGCAGAAATATGAATTGGTTCGACAAATTGATGCCGTCGCGCATCAAGACGCAAAGCCGGACACGGTCTGTGCCCGAGGGTTTGTGGACAAAATGCACCGCGTGCAGTTCGGTTCTGTATCGGGCGGAAGTCGAGCGAAATCTCTATGTGTGTCCAAAATGCGAGCACCATATGCGCGTCGGTGCACGGACGAGGCTGAAGCTGTTTCTGGATCCGGGTCAGGGCGAGGAGATCGGTGCGCGCCTGAACCCAAGCGACCCGCTGAAGTTCAGGGACAGTAAGAGATATCGCGATAGAATCCAGCAGGCACAAAGGGTGACCGGAGAGACCGATGCACTGGTGGCGATGACCGGTGAAGTTCACGGTTTGCCGGTAGCTGCCTGCGCCTTCGAGTTCCGCTTCATGGGGGGGTCGATGGGGTCGGTTGTTGGCGAGCGATTCACCAGGGCGGCGAACCAGGCCTTCAGCCGCCGGATTCCCCTGGTGTGCTTCTCATCCAGCGGCGGCGCGCGAATGCAGGAGGCGCTTTTCTCTTTGATGCAGATGGCCAAGACAAGCGCCGCTCTCGCGCGCTTGTCAGCGGCTGGTATCCCCTACATATCGATATTGACCGATCCGACGACCGGTGGCGTGTCGGCGAGCCTGGCCATGCTGGGCGATATCAACATTGGCGAACCAAAGGCACTGATAGGCTTTGCCGGACCGCGGGTGATCCAGCAAACCGTCGGCGAGACTCTTCCGGAGGGTTTTCAGAGAAGTGAGTTTCTCCTCGAACATGGCGCACTGGACATGATTGTCGATCGTCGCAAGCTGCGTGAAACGGTCGCCTCCCTGCTTGCCATGCTGACGCGGCAGCGCCGCCCGTCGAACTGACTACCCTGGAAATCGATCGTGATGAGATTTGCGGATCTCGATGGCTGGCTGGAGTGGCAGCAGACGCTCTATGCGCGGGAGATCGATCTCACTCTCGACCGTCTTTTCCCGGTATACGAGCGGATGGGTCGGCTGGCAACGGACACCCGGGTCATCACGGTGGCCGGGACAAACGGCAAAGGCAGTTGCGTGGCCGTGCTGGAATCACTGTTAATAGCTTCCGGTCGAACCGTCGGTACCTATTCATCACCACACCTGTACCGATATAACGAGCGCATCCGCCTGTGTGGAGTAGCGGTCCCGGACAAAACCCTGATAAGCGCTTTCGAGGCGGTCGAGGATGCGCGCCAGGCGACACCGCTGACTTATTTTGAATTCGGAACCCTGGCGGCGCTGGAAATAATCTCACGAGATACGTCTGATTTTGCCATTCTCGAAGTTGGATTGGGTGGACGGCTCGATGCCGTCAATATCATCGACCCGGATGTAGCGGTGATCACTACCATCGGTTTGGACCACCAGGCCTGGCTGGGCGATAGCCGTGACGCTATTGCCGCGGAGAAAGCGGGTATCGTCAGGCAGGGACGACCCGTTGTCATCGGTGACAGGAACCCGCCAGACACGCTGCTGGAGATCACGGCCAGACTGGCGGCGCCGGTGTTGCGGCTGGGTCTCGACTTTGATCTGCAGCGCAATGGCGACAGGTGGGATTTCAAGGGCAGCCAGTTCGAAATCCGGGACATGCCGACAGCTAAGCTGAATGGGCCCCTGCTGGACAACGCAGCCTGTGCGCTGGAGTCGCTGGGGCAACTGGAGCAAGGTCTCATACCGGCTGGTGGTGATCTGGAGCGCGCCTTGTGGGGCGTGTCCATACCGGCGCGTTTGCAGCGGATCACTGATGGTGACCGTGAGTGGATCATAGACCTGGCGCACAATGAACCCGCCGCCAGGGCAATAGCGGATTATCTTGCCGAAAATCCAGTCACGGGACAGACACGCGTCGTGCTCGGTCTCCTGAAGGAAAAGGATGCCAGGGCAGTGGTTTCGGCGCTTCATGGGGTCGTCGATCATTGGATACTGGTCGATCTCGAAGGCGATCGTGGTCGCACAGCCAGGGATCTCCGCGAAGCGGCTTTCCCGGGAACAGGGGAATCGGTATCGCTGGCCCGGAATGTCGATGCCGGTTGCCGGCTGGCAGAGCGTTTGACGGCAAGAGGCGACCGCATCCTCGCCATGGGATCGTTCTATGTGGCCGGCCCTGCGCTGGCCCGCCTCGGTCTGGGCGATGGTTGATCGGGAAGATTTCTCGACGACCGAAAGCGACGACACAAGAAGAGCTGATCTGGCAATACAACACAGGTCACAATAGGCCCTTTCGCTCCTGCTATACTTCTGCCCGACTACCGTCACAGGGGACAGTAGTCGGGACGGTCTGACCGTCAGAAAATCTGAAATGGAGCGGAAGCTGAAAGAGCGTCTTGTAGGCGCCGCGGTCCTGGTGATCGTAGGCGTTCTGGTTATTCCCTTGCTGCTCGACGGTCCGGAGCATACCTCTCCGGTCAGCGTCGGTCTGGACTTGCCTGCTACGGCGGGAAATCAGACGCGCACCCATACCATTCATCTTGGCACCGATGCGAAGCCCAGGACCACACCGTCTTCAGGCACGATTAGTCGTCCGGCCAGGCCAGCTGGCGCCAGCAGCACGAGCCGTCCAGAGCCCTCTGCGACGAGCGCAGGAAAGCAGGAAACACAAGCTGAAAAAACGCGGGCGCCGGCGCCTGTTGTAGAAGCCGAACCACTCCCCACCGAGGCCAGGTCGGTTGAGCCTGCCACAGTGGAGACAAAATCTGTTCAGGAACCGGTGGCAACAGCGCAAGCAGCGATGCCGAAGGACGGCTGGTCTGTCCAGATCGGGGCATTTGGCAGCAAGTCGAATGTCGTCAATCTCCGGAAAAATCTGGAGGCGGCCGGTTTCGAGACTTTTGTCGTGCCGCTGGAGCGCAACGGTCGCATCCTCGACGCTGTCCGGGTTGGGCCGGTAAACACCCTGGAACAGGCGCGGGAGCTTGCGGCATTGCTAAAAAAAGAAGGCCATAGCGCTGCAGTCGTGCGTAATGACCTGTAAGCCGTATGTTGCATCCGAGGAGCTGTTTCAGATCCTCAGGCGCCGGAGATAGGCAATGCTGACTGTCGATATCATCATCCTTGCAGTTTTTTTTGTTTCGGTTGTCATCGGCGTCGTGCGAGGGTTTTTCAGGGAAGCGTTGTCCGTCGCTACCTGGGCGGCCGCGGTCTGGGTTACGCTGAATTATTCCTATGTAATGGATCCCTTGCTTGGATCCCTGGCATCGCCTGATCTGCGTTTCTGGGCTGGCAAGATTCTCATCTTTATCCTGGTTCTGATTGTCGGTGGGTTGATCAATCACTTCATCCATATCCTGGTTGCCAAAACCGGCTTGTCGGGCACAGATCGTTTGCTCGGAATGCTATTCGGCGCGATCCGGGGAGCCTTGGTGGTCGGGCTGGCGGTTGTTATTTTCCGGCTCATGGGTCTTGACCAGGAATTGTGGTGGGGGGAGTCCCGGACAATCGCCTTTTTTGAGCCGGCGGCAGACTGGATGCAGGGATACCTTGAAGAAGGCCTCGAGCGACTCCAGAATGTAGTCGGGCCGACCGAAGTCGCGCCCGAAATAGTCAATCAGCAATGAGGTAGAGACGTTGTGTGCGGAATAGTCGGAATGGTCGGTAGCCAGTCTGTCAGTCAGGCGATTTACGACGCATTGACCGTCTTGCAGCATAGAGGTCAGGACGCTGCGGGAATCGTCACCTATGACGACAAAGTCCATATTCGCAAGAAGAACGGCCTTGTGCGGGACGTTTTCCAGCAACGTCACATGCTCAAACTGACCGGCAATATGGGAATCGGCCACGTCCGTTATCCAACCGCCGGTTGCTCCAACAAGGATGAAGCCCAACCATTTTACGTCAATTCACCCTATGGAATTTGCCTGGCCCACAACGGCAACCTGACGAACCTGGAGGAGCTGGCTCAATTGGTTAGCAGCCAGGACCACAGGCATCTGAATACCGGGTCTGACTCTGAGGTTCTTCTCAACGTTTTCGCCCACGAGCTGGAAAGTCTCGGTCAAAGCAAGCCGACACCGGAAGGGTTCTTCAAGGCCGTGAGGGCGGTACACAGGCGGTGTTCGGGCGGTTATGCGGTAGTGGCGATGGTCATGGATGCGGGGATTATCGGTTTCCGGGACCCCTGCGGGATACGCCCGTTGGTTATCGGTCGGCGGAAAACAGCCGGCGGGATCGAACATATTCTTGCCTCGGAAAGTGTGGCGCTGGATGTCCTGGGATTTGAAATGGTCCGCGATGTGCATCCGGGGGAAGCTGCATTCATAGACACTGACGGGAACCTGTTCACCCAGCAATGCGTCGAAAAGGTGAGGCACAGCCCGTGTATATTCGAGTATGTTTATTTTGCCCGGCCTGACTCCATCATCGACAATATTTCAGTTTACAAAGCCCGTCTGCGTATGGGCGAGGCGCTTGCAGATCGAATCCTCCAGCTCAACCCGGATCACGATATCGATGTTGTAATACCGGTGCCTGATACCAGTCGCACCAGCGCCTTGCAACTGGCCAATCGCCTTGGCGTGAAGTACCGCGAGGGTTTTATCAAGAACCGGTATATTGGCCGGACATTCATCATGCCGGGCCAGTTGCAACGGGAAAAATCGGTGCGGCGCAAACTCAACGCTATTGATCTCGAATTCCGACGCAAAAACGTCCTTATCGTGGATGACTCTATCGTGCGCGGCACCACGTCGCGGCAGATCATCGAAATGGCCCGCGACGCGGGAGCCAATAAGGTCTATTTCGCCTCTGCCGCCCCACCGGTGCGCTACCCGAACGTGTATGGCATTGATATGCCCGCGCCAGCCGAGCTGATTGCGCATGGACGTACGGAAGACGAGGTGGCAGAACTTATCGGCGCCGACTGGCTTGTCTACCAGACGCTCGATGATCTCATCGAGTCGGTTCAGTATCACAATGCCGATATCCGGGAATTCGACGCCTCCTGTTTCTCGGGTGAATACGTGACCGGTGACGTCAGTGAAGCGTATCTCGACCACATTGCCAGGAGTCGCTCGGATGCCGTCAAGGAAGCTCGCGAACGCGAGATCGAGAGGCCGTCGCTGGCCGCCAGTGTGATCTGAAATGATGCTGGTACCGTGAGGCGGTACGATCTTCTCGATATATACCAGGCCGGACTTGCCAGCGTAGAAGGCAGATCCTCCAGCGCTAAAGCGATCGCATGCCTCGAGCCCCCCGGCCTGGTCCGTCTGATCGCCATTGGAAAGTCGGCCAGCGCCATGACCTGGGGCGCGCTGGATCAATGGGGGGAGCATATCGAGCGTGGGCTGCTCGTGACGCGATACGGTTATGGGGACAACAAGCTGGCGGCCCGGGCCGGCTTCCGTCAAATCGAATCCGGTCACCCGATACCCGACCAGCGCAGTCTTGACGCGGGCGATGCATTGTTGGAATTTATCGCGCTGACACCTCCCTCCGCGACGCTTTTGATGCTGATTTCCGGAGGAGCCTCCAGCCTGGTCGAAAATATCCGTCCCGGCATGACCCTGGTCGATTTGCAAGAAGCCAACCGGTGGCTCCTTGGCAGCGGGCTGGACATCGAAAGTGTCAATATGGTGCGCCAGCGCCTTTCGCTCATCAAGGGGGGTCGCTTGCGGTACGAGATCGGCAAGAGACGCTGTATCGCGCTCTATATCTCTGACGTGCCCGGCGACGATCCCGCCCTGATCGGATCCGGGTTGCTTTCAGATCCGCCGGCAACGGAGCTGCCGGCGGGCCTGCCGGAGTGGTTGTCGGAGGCGACGAATTGCGACAAAAAGCCGGTTCGATCTGGCGGCGGCACGGTCGAACACATCATCATCGCGAACCTTGATGCTGCACTACAGGGTTGCGAAGTTCGTGCGCGCGCCCTGGGCTATGAAGTAACCAGACATGAAGATCGCTTGTCCGGAGACGTTCGGACGTGTGCCTCGCGAATAGTGAACGGATTGAGCAAGGGTGGCCCGGGCATACATCTGTGGGGCGGGGAAGCGACGATTGTGCTTCCGGTATCACCCGGGCGCGGAGGGCGGTGCCAACATCTTGCCTTATCGTGTGCGCTTCGACTCAAACCCGACTCCGGACACCTGATACTTTGCGCAGCAAGCGATGGTTGCGATGGCCCTGGCGCGGCCGATAGCGTCGGCGCCGGACAGCACATGACGGAAGATGCCGGTGGACTCGTTGATGCTCAGACCATTGCACGGGGCATGCAGCGGGGAGCCGATCCCCGGGGCTGTCTGGCCCGGGCGGATGCTGGAGGCTTTCTCGCCGCAAGTGGCGATCTGATATCGACTGGCCCGACGGGTACCAATGTAACCGATCTGATCATCGGTCTCGCAGGCCCGGCAGTGTAAACTGTCCAGGCAACCCCTGATCTGTCTTGTCCAGAACAGATCAGAGGTTCCTGAACCCGCTGGCCCGCGTTTCTTCCAGGGATATCGGACATCAGAATGCGCGTTTTGATCATCGACGATCATGTCCAGTTCGGTGAATGGCTGGGCCATCACATTTCGGTCGAATGGCCGGATGCGCAGATCCGAGTCTATGATCCATCAGGCGGTGGTGCGCTGCCGAGCGGGTTTTCCAACTCAGACTATGATCTTGTCCTGCTGGACTACAAATGGGACGAGCAATCAGGGCTCGATGTGCTCAGGCAATTCAAGCGCCGCCCGGGATTCCCGCCGGTCATCCTGCTGACGGCACAGGGCGATCAGCCGATGTCTGTCGCTGCGATCAAGGCCGGCGCGGACGATTTCCTTCCCAAGGGGAAACTGCAACACGACGAGATAGTGAAAGCGGTTCGGGAAGCGATCCGACGCGGGCAAGAGGCAGCCGCCCGCTTCGCTCGCGAACCGGATACCGACGAAGCAGAAGCGGCAGCAGACAGCGAGTATTCTCTCAAGGGCCACCGATTCGTTCGGCGGCTGGCCAAGGGTGGCGTTTCGTCGGTCTACCTGATGGAGAATTCAGAATCGCATGAAGCTGTCGTCGTCAAGGTCTTGCGCGAAGTCCCCGATGTCGCTGAAGGGCACAGCGCGTTTGAGCGATTCCTGCAGGAATACGAACTTATCTCGGCCGTCCACCATCCGAATGTAGTACGCATCCACGACCTCGGTATCGGTGACGATCACGCCTATATCGCAATGGAGTATTTCCCCGATGGCGACCTGCGCAAACGCATCCGCAAGGGTATTTCCGAAGCAGAGGCCTTGCGGTACCTGGAGCAAATGGCGAGAGCATTGGCGGCCATCCATCGGATCGGTGTACTTCACCGCGATATCAAGCCTGGTAACGTGATGTTGAGGAGTGACGACAGTATCGCCCTGATCGATTTCGGTCTTGCCAAACATCTGATGACCAGCGTCGATTTGACCAGGACCGGGGAGATTTTCGGGACCCCCTACTACATGAGCCCGGAACAGGGACATGGCGAAGCGGTAGACGAGCGCGGCGATATCTATGGCCTCGGCGTTATCTTCTACGAGATGATGACAGGCCAGAAGCCATTTGTTGCCTCGACACCCATGGGCGTGATCTACAAACACAATCACGCGCCGGTACCGACCTTGCCGGCGTCGATGCGCCGCTTGCAGCCGCTGATCGATATGACGATGGCCAAGGATCCGGCCCACCGATATCAGGGTGCGGACGAGTTGATCGCGGACATCGCCGAAATGCGTGCCGGACTGACGTGACTGAGGTACCGATCGAGATCCGCGAGTTCCTGGGGAGGGAGACACCGTCCGCGTGGCTCGCGGCCGCACTCGGGAACCTGCCGGGGTTGATAAATGATCATGCCAACTGCGAAAAGAAAGCCGCCGCTGCCGCTCTGTCTATCATGTTCCGCTATCCCGATCGGGTGACCCTGGCGAGTCGCATGTCACAAATCGCGCGGGAGGAACTTCGTCATTTCGAACAGGTGCAGATCATGATGCGCAAGCTGGACCTGCCCTGGCAGCGTGTAACCGCCTCGCGTTACGGATCCGGTCTGCATGCCGGGATCAGCAAGACGGAACCGCAGCGGCTTGTGGATCTTCTTATCGTCGGGGCGTTTATCGAGGCCAGATCCTGTGAGCGGTTTGCGCTGATCGCGCCGCATATCGAGGAAAGTCTTGCGTCCTTCTACCGCGGCCTTCTGTCATCCGAGGCGAGGCACTTTCGAATCTACCTGGAACTGGCGGAAAAAGAAGGCGGCGATCTCAGACCGGGGGATTTCGATGCCCGGGTGGATTTCTTCCGTGACCTTGAAAACGATCTGATCGATTCTCCTGACGAGGACATCCGATTCCATAGTGGTGTGCCTGGCGCTTCGTCTTGATTCACCACGACTTGGAAGGCCTTTCAGCGCGGCAGAGTGGCGAGTCCCAGTCCCACGGTTGACCATCTAAGCACGCTGCCTCGTTCACGCCAGTCGCCCAGCACTATCCGCCTCACTTTCGTGTTCCCTATTTGAAATTCATGAACGCCTGGTCTGTGGGTGTGCCCGTGAATCAAGGTACGGACCTTGTGGGTTTTCATCGCCTCGACTACGGATTCCTGATTTACATCCATGATCTCGTTGCTTTTTCCGGCCGTCTGCGTCCGGCTCGCATCGCGAGCCTTTCTGGCCATGGCCTGTCGGTGTTCGAGTGACATCGCAAGGAAGTTCTGTTGCCACATCGGATCCCGTACCAGCGCCCGGAATTCCTGATAGTCGACATCATCAGTACAAAGTGTATCGCCGTGCATCAGCAGGACTGGCTGCCCATAGATCTCAACGACGGTTGGATCATCGAGAAGTGTGCACCCCGAATGAGCGGCAAAGACATCACCTGCCAGGAAATCGCGATTGCCACGCATGAAATAGCAGGGCACCTGTCGATCCCGGGTGAGAACATGTAATGCGTTGATGACGCGGTGCTTTTCGGCTCCCGGGTCGTCATCTCCGACCCAGGACTCGAAGAGGTCGCCGAGTATGTACAGAGCATCGGCCTGACTGGCCTCAGTGCGAAGAAAATCGAGACATTGATCCCATAACGCGGTCTGCCCGGTGTCGAGATGCAAGTCGGAGATGAACAGCGTGGTCATATCGTCTATTCAATCAGTTTCATGCTCTTTATCAGAATCGTGGACTGGGGCACATCGGAAGGAAATGGCCCACCGGACCCGGTAGGGATTTCCGATATTTTGTCCACCACATCCAGGCCGTCGACCACCAGGCCGAAGACCGTGTACCCCCAGCGACGGGGACTCGGGTCAAGGGCATCATTATCGACCAGATTGATAAAGAACTGGCTGGTCGCCGAGTGTGGCTTGCCCATTCTGGCCATTGCGATCGTCCCACGCTCGTTCTTGAGACCGTTACCCGATTCGTTCGGTATCGGCTCCCGCACGGCTTTTTCCTCATAATCAGCCATATAGCCGCCTGCCTGGGCCATAAAACCGGGAATGACACGGTGGAATATGGTGCCGTCATACTGACCGTCATTCACATAACGGACGAAGTTCATCACCGTTATAGGTGAGCGCGCACCATCCAGTTCAAGCACAAAGCTGCCTTGTGTCGTCTCCACCGAGATACGCGGAAACAACGGTACGGACGGGTCGTCCGCGGCAAGAATTTCCGAAAATGACATAAGCATCACAATGGTCACAATTAGTCGCATCAGGGTTCCTCGCCGTCAAATTCGCCAGGTACGTTTATCCCGATCCCACGGGGACGGTAGTCCAGTGGGTGAGTGCGTGCAATCGGACAGTGAATTGTTTCACCTGCGACGCTGACCTGTGGTCCACCCGTCGGGTAACATTGAAGGAACCTCTGATTTGTTCATGAACTCGTACCTTGTGCTCTAAAATATCCAGCTTCTGCGTTTCGAATCTTCGCAATAGCCAGCTATTACGTGCGATTCGCGCCTTGAATCTGAACATTTTAGATCACAATCTACTTCGCTCAGAATAAATCAGAGGTTCCTGAACACTATGGCACATCCTCCAGTCCGAACCCGGTTTGCCCCCAGCCCCACAGGCAGGCTTCACCTGGGAAATGTAAGAACTGCGCTGTTCAACTTCCTGTATGCCAGGAGCCTGGGTGGCAGCTTTCTGCTGCGCTCCGAGGATACCGACACAGAGCGCAGCCATGATCGGTATCTTGATCAGTTGATGACGGACCTGCGCTGGCTGGGACTCGATTGGGATGAGGGTCCCGACAAGGGAGGACCGGATGGGCCCTATCGTCAGAGCGAACGTGAAGACATCTACCGATCACACATAGAGCGGTTGCTGGATGATGACCGGATCTATCCCTGCTGGTGCACAGCCGGAGAACTGGCGATTCACAGGAAGGCCCGGCTCGCGGCGGGGAAACCACCGATTTACGACCGTGACTGGGGTAGATTTTCTGAAAAGGAAATCGACCGCCGCCGGGAGGCGGGTCAGAAACCGGCGCTCCGATTCCGGGTACCCGACCACGGCAGCGTGGCGTTTACGGATCTCGTGCGCGGCGAACAGGTATTCAGAGCAGAAGCGATTGGCGATTTCATCGTCCAGCGATCGGATGGCAGTCCATCGTTTTTCTACGGCAATGCGCTGGATGACTCATTGATGGGTATATCGCACGTTCTCAGAGGCGAGGATCACCTCAGTAACACGCCGCGGCAGCTGTTGCTATTGCAGGCTCTCGATCTGCCTATTCCACACTATGGTCATTTGCCGCTGCTGGTGGATAGCCACGGCGCACCGTTGTCGAAGCGAAAAGGCGCCGTATCGCTGGCCGAGTTGAATGCAGAAGGCCTGCTTCCGGCGGCTATTAACAACTACATTGCGAGGCTCGGGCACGCATTCGAAAGCGGCGATCTGATGACTATCGGGCAGCTGGCAAGTCACTTCGATATTGACAAAGTTGGCAAGACACCGGCTCACTTCGATCCGATCCAGCTGGAGCACTGGCAGCATCTGGCGCTAGTCAAGTGCACACATCAGGAAATTTCGGAGTGGGCTGGAACCCACACGCTATCCAGGGTGCCGGGAGGAGTCCGCGAAAAATTCGTCGAACTCGTACGAGCCAATGTATCGAGACCGGCTGAGCTGGACGGATGGGCAACGAGACTATTTGACCAGGATTTCGAATACAGCAAGGCCGTGCAGAAAGAGTTGCAGGAGGTGGATCCGGGTCTTTTTCGCGCGGCTGCGGAGGCACTTGATGGCGGTGCGACGGATCTTCGTGAGGTGGCTGGGGCGATTACTGCGGCAACCGGATTGCGTGGACGAAACCTGTTCCGCCCGATCAGGCTTGCTTTGACCGGGACACCGGACGGGCCGGAGCTGGGGCCGGTCATGGACATCATGCCAGCGGAAATTCTCCGCATGAGAATTAGCCAATGGTCGGAAGGCAGGCAGCCCACAAGTGATGGGGAACAAAGGTCGTGACAATCAGAATCCACAACTCGCTCACCGGTCGGAAAGAGGATCTGAATCCTGTTGAACCGGGTCACGTGCGGATGTATGTCTGCGGGATGACCGTCTACGATCTCTGCCACATCGGTCACGCACGGGCCTTCACGGTTTTTGATGTTGTCGCCCGCTACCTGCGATGGCGTGGATATCAGGTGACCTATGTACGCAACATCACCGATATCGACGACAAGATAATACGCAGAGCCGCGGAAAATAATGAGCCCATGGATGAGTTGACGGCGCGCTTTATTACCGCAATGCACGAGGATTTCGATGCCCTTGGAATCGAGCGACCGACGCTCGAGCCGCGCGCGACGGAGCACATGAAAGAGATCATTGACATGATCTCGACGCTGATCGAGAAAGGTCATGCATACCAGGCCACCAACAAGGATGTCTATTATCGGGTTGCGAGCTTTGCGGCGTATGGCCGCCTGTCTGGGAAGCGGCCGGAGGATCTGCGTGCAGGAGCCCGGGTAGATATCGAGGAGGCCAAAGACGATCCGCTGGATTTCGCCTTATGGAAGGCAGCGAAGCCGGCAGAGCCGAGTTGGGAATCGCCATGGGGGCCGGGCAGGCCGGGGTGGCATATCGAATGCTCGGCAATGTCGATCGCAGCGCTGGGGACGAACTTCGATATCCATGGTGGGGGTATGGATCTGAAATTTCCTCATCATGAAAACGAGATCGCACAAACCTGTGGCGCTACAGACGAAGCCTTCGCGAATATCTGGATGCACAACGGTTTTGTCGACGTCGATGCTGAGAAAATGTCCAAGTCCCTGGGCAATTTCTTCACCATCAGGGATGTGCTTGAGCATCACCGGTCCGAGGCGATACGGTATTTCGTCTTGTCGACTCATTATCGCAAGCCTTTGAGTTATTCCGATAGAAATCTTGCACAGGCTCGCTCCGCGATCGATGGCCTTTACGGCGCGATGCGAGGCGCAAATAATGCGGTGGACAAGCCCGACCGGCAGGTGGTCACCGACTTTCGGCGGGCGATGGACGATGATTTCAATACCGCCGCGGGCTTGGCTGTCCTCAAGCGGGCCGCTAGTGATCTCAATAAATCAAAATTAGCGGAAAACTCGATTCGCCAGAGCACCCTTGTGGCGGCGATGAAGGAATGTGGGCAGGTTCTGGGTATCCTCAATCAAAGCCCCGATCAATGGTTTCAAAGCCCCGATCAAAGGTCTCATCAGGTTGCTTCCCTAGAGGGAGCTGAGGCTGTGGCTAAAGCTGGCGAAGTTCCGCAGCCGGCACTTTCAGATAGAGAAATTCAGTCCAGGATTGGATTGAGAGAGCGAGCCAGAGAATCCAAGAACTGGCAGGAGGCGGATCAAATTCGAGAGGAGTTGAAGGAAGCTGGGGTGGTACTTGAGGACAATGTCGACGGCAAGACAATTTGGAAACGAGTCTGAAATTCGGGATCGGTTCCTTACTTCCTCTAAGAAAACAGGAACCAACCCCTCTTCTGTTCAGGCTTCCGCGGCCTCCAGCGTTTGAATCATGAGCGAGGCGATTGTCATGGGTCCGACGCCACCGGGCACCGGTGTGTAGGCGGAATATCGATCTACACCGGCCGATAACTCGATGTCTCCAATCCGCCCCGGATGATAGCCGGCATCGATAACGACTGCGCCGTCCCGAATCCAGTCCGCCTTTATGAACTCCGGTCGACCCACCGCACCGACGATGATGTCGGCTTCCCCGACGACGGCCGGAAGATCCTTTGTCCTTGAATGACAGATGGTGACTGTCGCGTTTTCATTGAGGAGCATCATGGCCATCGGTTTGCCAAGAATCGGACTCCTGCCAACGACAACGGCGCGCTTGCCTTCCAATGGAATCTCATAATGACCCAGCAGCCGCATGATGCCGGCCGGGGTTGCCGAACCGTAGGCCGGTTCACCCATGGCCATCCGTCCGAAACCAAGACAGGTCACGCCATCGACGTCTTTTGCCAGCGCGATTCTGTCAAAACACAGGCGCTCATTGATTTGCGCGGGTACCGGATGCTGCAGGAGGATGCCGTGGACGTCCGGGTCTGCGTTCAGGGCGTCGAGGCTTGAAAGGAGTTCTTCGGTGGTGGTCTCCTGCGGCAAGTCCACGCGTACCGATTCCATCCCCACGCGCTTGCATGCGTTTTGTTTCATCCGAACATAGGTTTCCGATGCCGGGTCATCGCCGACCAGAACGGTGGCGAGTTTCGGGGGCCTGCCGTTTTTCGCGATCAACCGGGCAACTCTCTCGGTCAGTTCTTTTTCGGTCGACTTTGCCAGCCCGGCGCCATCCAGGATTATCGCCATATCGGTTTCCTTTGGCGGGTCACAAAAGAACGGAACCTCTGATCTATTCTGAGCGAAGTAGCTTGTGATCTAAAATGTTCAGATTTGTAATGCCCTTTGGGTGCAAGGCGCGAATCGCACGTAATAGCTGGCTATTGCGAAGATTTGCAACGCAGAAGCTGGGCATTTTGGGCGCAAGATACGAGTTCATGAATAGATTAGAGGTTCCGAAGTCATTCTATCGCCTTGTTGCCTGGCAGGACAGTCTGACTTTCTTGCTGAGGTCGCGTGTTGAGGCGGCCTGACGGAGCGGCCAGGCACCGGGATTCGATCCCGGTGAGATGTTTGCACCTGGTAAGTCGGGAGCCTGTCGATTGACTGGCATTGAGGGCGGCCGTATCATCCTGCGTCCTCAACCGGTTGGCCAGGCGGGCGAGTCGGATTTCTCCCGCGGTTTGGGGGGTCGTCGGGGCATGGCGCAGCCTGGTAGCGCATCTGCTTTGGGAGCAGAGGGTCGGGGGTTCAAATCCCTCTGCCCCGACCAGTTTTGATGTACGGACTGATCGATTGGTGTGTAAAGAGGCGCCCGTAGCTCAACCGGATAGAGCATCGGCCTTCTAAGCCGAGGGTTGCAGGTTCGAGTCCTGCCGGGCGCGCCAGGTCCGGCAAACAATGGTGGGCGTAGCTCAGTTGGTAGAGCCCCGGATTGTGATTCCGGTCGTCGTGGGTTCGAGTCCCATCGTCCACCCCACTTTACAAGAAGCGGTGACCCGTTTAGATTCCCCGCTCTTTCAGGGGCGTTAGCTCAGCGGCAGAGCAGGTGGCTCTTAACCACTCGGTCCGGGGTTCGAATCCCTGACGCCCCACCAGATTTAAGGCTCGCGATAGCATCGCGAGCCTTTTGCTTGTTTGGGATAACAGTGTGTGAACGGAGCGAACTCCACCCCTCTGGGGTATAATTCCCGATCGGTTGGCGACCCCAAAAGTGCTCAAGGCACTCGGGGCAGGCCGACACCGGCAGGCTGCGAAAGTGGCGGAATTGGTAGACGCGCCGGGTTTAGGTCCCGGTGGGGCAACCCGTGAGAGTTCGAGTCTCTCCTTTCGCACCATCTCGGGGATGCCCGCAGACCCGAATTTAGAGCCGCGAGGCGGCCTGTAGACGAATTGGAATTTGAACATGGTGGAATCGATGATGGTTTCGGTTGAGGCAACAGGCGCTCTTGAACGTCGCATGAAGGTCCAGGTACCAGCGGACAAAATAGAGGGCGAGATAGATAGTAGGCTGGCCGGCGTCAGCAAAACGGCCCGCATCAAGGGTTTTCGTCCCGGTAAGGTACCGATGAGCGTTATCAGGCAACGCTACGGCACACAGGTGAGGCAGGAGGTACTCGGCGAGATCATGCAGTCGAGCTATTTCGATGCGATCAAGGACGAGAACCTGAAGCCAGCGGGTGGACCGAGGATAGAACCGGACGCAGTAGAGCAAGGGCAGGATCTCCACTACACAGCGACCTTCGAGGTCTACCCGGAGGTAAAGCTCGACGGGCATGAAGGAATCGCGGTCGATCGTCTCGTTGTCGAAATCGGTGAGGAGGATATCGACAACATGATGGAGAACCTCAGAAGGCAGAGATCCGAGTGGGAGGAGGTTGATCGGCAGGCCGCAGACACCGATCGGGTAACCGTGGATTTCAAGGGCACCATGGATGGAGAGCCTTTTGCCGGTGGTGAAGGCAGCGGAGTGCCGATCGTGTTGGGTGAAGGCGGCATGCTGCCCGATTTCGAGAATGGCCTGAGCGGTATCTCAGCGGGCGAGGAAAAAGACATAAAAGTCGCATTTCCGGCCGACTATGGCGTAGCGGATCTGGCGGGGCGGACCGCTGATTTTCATGTCACGGCAAGCAAAGTGGAAGAGTGCAAACTGCCGGATATCGACGACGAGTTTTGTCGCGCGTTTGGTGTCGAGGAAGGCGGTGTGGACAAGCTGCGGCAAGAAGTTAAAGACAACATGAAACGCGAGCTTGAGCAAAGGGTACGCCGTGCGATGAAACAACAGGTGCTGGATGGCCTGCTTGAGGCCCATACCGTAGAGCTTCCCACAGTACTGGTTGAGGACGAAATAAGCAGTATGCAGGAGAGTGCGGTGCGCCGAATGGGCGGTGAGATCACAGACAAGACCGAGTTGCCGCCGAGAGAGCCGCTGCAGGAACCTGCCCGTCGCAGGGTTCAGCTGGGCTTGCTGGTCGCGGAAGTCATCCGTGTGGGCGAGATTGAACTGGACCGGCAGAAAACAAGGGAGCGCATCGGCGAGCTTGCTGCCAGCTACCCCAATCCGGATGAAGTGATCAAGTTGTACGCCGGCAATCCACAACTGGTCGAGAGAATCGAAATGGAGGTTCTGGAGGACCAGGTCGTCGACTGGCTCCTGGATCGGGCCAGCATGAGCGATCAGCCGTCGAGCTTCAAGGAACTGATGGCGCAGGATTGATCTGGCGCGCCGGATCTTATTGACAACCGAACCCCGTCAGGTTTTACCGACGGGGTTTCTCTTTTTTTCCTCTCAGCTATTGCAAGGCGAAGCCAGTGGCCCGACCATAGGGGCCTGAGAATTCAGGGAGAAATGAAATGGTCACACAGGCGCAGCATCTTGTGCCAATGGTCGTCGAACAGACCGCCAGGGGTGAGCGCGCGTACGACATTTATTCTCGTCTGCTCAAGGAACGAGTGGTATTCATTGTCGGCCCGGTCGAGGATCATATGGCCAACCTGGTCGTCGCCCAACTGCTCTACCTGGAGTCGGAGAATCCGGACAAGGACATTCACCTGTATATCAATTCGCCCGGAGGGACGGTGACGGCGGGATTGGCAATCTACGACACGATGCAGTTCATCAAGACGGACGTCAGTACGATTTGCCTGGGGCAGGCTGCCAGCATGGGTGCGCTCCTGCTCACAGGGGGAGCCAAGGGCAAACGTTTCTGTCTTCCCCATTCGAGAATGATGATTCACCAGCCGCTGGGCGGTTTCCAGGGACAGGCGACCGATATCGATATCCATGCCAGGGAGGTCCTGAAGACTCGCGACTATCTGAACCATATCCTGGCCACGCACACCGGGCAGAGCGTAAAGCAGGTCGCAAAAGATACCGACCGGGACAACTTCATGGGGCCGGAGGAGGCCGTCAAGTACGGTCTCATCGACCGGGTTTTGAAGCACCGGCTTGCAGATGAGGATGCTGAGGCAACGGATTAAGGTGGCTGAGACGAGGCCCCGGGCTGCTAGATTACCTGGGCCCAGGCGCAAAAATGTGCACTAATCGCTTTGCAAGGCTTACTGCGCCCATGGTATATAAGCTGGGACGCAATGCATTGAAAAGGTGAAGGATGTCGGACGAGTCTAGGGGTCGGAACGAGGATAACAAGCTTCTGTATTGCTCTTTCTGCGGAAAGAGCCAGCATGAAGTTCGCAAGTTGATTGCGGGCCCCTCGGTTTTCGTCTGTGATGAGTGTGTTGAACTGTGCAATGACATTATCCGGGAAGAGCTCGAGGATAAGTCTGACTCGGGCGCCAATCAGCTTCCAAAGCCCAAAGAAATCAAGGATATTCTTGATCAGTACGTGATCGGGCAGGAGTCTGCCAAGAAAGTACTGTCGGTCGCCGTCTACAACCATTACAAACGACTTGAAACCCGCAATCGGGAGCACTCCAAGGACGAAGTCGAGTTGTCGAAGAGCAATATCCTGCTCATCGGGCCAACTGGATGTGGCAAGACCTTGCTCGCAGAGACCCTGGCGCGTCTGCTGAACGTACCTTTCACGATTGCCGACGCCACAACCCTGACCGAAGCGGGTTACGTGGGTGAAGATGTCGAGAACATCATCCAGAAGTTGCTGCAAAAGTGTGACTATGACGTGGACAAGGCGCAAACCGGCATTGTCTACATCGACGAAATCGACAAGATTTCGCGCAAGTCGGACAATCCGTCCATTACCCGGGATGTGTCGGGCGAAGGTGTCCAGCAGGCGCTGTTGAAACTTATCGAAGGGACGATCGCCTCTGTGCCGCCCCAGGGCGGGCGGAAACATCCTCAGCAGGAATTTCTGCAGGTCGATACTTCCAACATCCTCTTTATATGCGGCGGGGCGTTCTCGGGTCTTGAGAAAATTATCCTCAACCGTTCGTCGAAGAGTGGCATCGGTTTCGTTGCCGAGGTCAAAGGCGATGAGGATCGCGCAAGTGTGGGTGAACTGTTCCAGGACGTCGAGCCCGAAGACCTTATCAAATTTGGACTGATCCCGGAGTTCGTGGGTCGGTTGCCAGTCGTGGCAACCCTGGAAGAACTGGATGAAGATGCCCTGGTGACCATTCTCGTAGAGCCAAAGAACGCGCTGACGAAACAGTACAAGAAGCTGTTCGAGATGGAAGGTGCAGAATTGGAATTCAGGGATGACGCACTGGTCGCAGTTGCCAGAAGGGCGATGAAAAGAAAGACCGGGGCGCGCGGATTGCGAACGATTCTCGAGAATATGTTGCTCGATATCATGTATGACCTCCCGTCCAAGGAAAACGTCACTAAGGTGGTGGTGGATGAATCAGTGGTCAATGGTGAAAACCAGCCGTACATCATCTATGAGTCGGAAGATGTTGACCGGGTTGCTGCGGTCGAAGATCAACGGCCGACCGGTTCGACCTACTAAGTACCGGCTGCCGGGGTTGCTGGCAACCCTTGAAAGCGCCGCAGCCAGACCGCATATCCCTGTTTGACGGGTCGTTTTCGGCCCGGGTTCTGCTACGTCAGAGCCATCGCCAATTAGCAAAGGAATCCCAGCGACCTCATGGACCAGAAACCAAAAAAACCCGAACAAGTCGATCAGGACATCGAATTCGATTTGCCTGAAGGCGTCATGCCGGTCCTTCCTCTGAGAGACGTCGTCGTCTATCCGCATATGGTCATCCCATTGTTTGTCGGGCGCGAAAAATCCATTCGGGCGCTGGACGGTGCGATGCAGATCGGCAAGCAAATCGTGCTGGTCGCGCAAAAGCGCGCAGACGTCGATGAACCGAGCATCGAGGATCTCTATCAGATCGGCACCCTCGCCACGATCCTGCAGCTTCTGAAGCTGCCTGACGGTACCGTCAAGGTGCTGGTAGAGGGAGGTGAGCGGGTTGCACTGGAGTCCATCGCGGAGGACGACTTTTTCTCCGCTCGCGTGGAGGTCCTGAAGGAGGATGCGGACGATGGGTCGACGGAGATCGAGGTCTTCCAGAGGTCGATCGTTTCGCAATTCGAGAGCTACGTAAAACTCAACAAGAAAGTCCCGCCGGAAATACTGACATCGCTGGCAGGCATCGATCAGCCGGGAAGGCTGGCCGATACGGCTGCCGCCCACATGGCCCTCAAACTCGCGGACAAACAGAAGGTTCTTGAGATTGTCGGCTTGAGGGAAAGACTTGAACATGTTCTGACCCTGATTGAGGGAGAGATTGATGTCCTTCAGGTAGAAAAAAGGGTCCGTGGACGCGTCAAGCAACAAATGGAGAAAAGCCAGCGCGAGTACTACCTGAACGAGCAGATGAAGGCTATCCAGAAGGAACTGGGGGAAATCGACGAGGGGCACAATGAAATCGCCGAACTCGAGAAGAAGATCGAGAAAGCAGGTATGCACAAGGAAGCCAAGGAGAAGGCGGTATCGGAGCTGAACAAGCTAAAACTGATGTCCCCGATGTCTGCCGAAGCAACGGTGGTTAGAAACTACATCGACTGGTTGTTGCGAGCTCCCTGGAAAAAGCGCAGCAAGATCCACCGCGATCTATCTCAAGCGGAAGGCGTGCTTGAGGCCGATCACTATGGATTGCACAAGGTCAAAGAAAGAATTGTCGAGTACCTCGCGGTTCAGCAAAGAGTCAAGAAGCTGAAGGGACCCATTCTTTGTCTGGTGGGGCCGCCGGGAGTGGGCAAGACCTCGCTGGGTCAAAGCATCGCCCGTGCCACCAACCGGAAATTTGCGAGGATGTCCCTCGGCGGAGTAAGGGACGAGGCCGAGATCAGGGGGCACCGCCGCACCTATATCGGGTCCATGCCCGGCAAAATCGTCCAGAACCTGGCCAGGGTCGGTGTTCGTAACCCACTGTTTCTACTGGATGAAATTGACAAGATGTCTACGGATTTCCGAGGGGATCCGTCGTCCGCTTTGTTGGAAGTGCTGGATCCCGAACAGAATTCCGCATTCAACGACCATTACCTTGAGGTCGACTTCGATCTGTCCGACGTCATGTTTGTCTGTACGGCGAACAGCCTGAACATTCCACCTGCGCTGCTGGACAGGATGGAGGTCATTCGTCTTCCCGGTTATACCGAAGACGAAAAAGTGCATATCGCCAAGCGCTATCTCGTTCCCAAGCAGATGAAAGAGAACGGTCTGAGCGAGGAGGAGTTGACGATTTCGGAGGCGACGGTTCGCGACATCGTGCGCTATTACACCCGCGAAGCAGGCGTCAGAAATCTTGAACGGGAGATCGCAAAAATCTGCCGACGGGTCGTAAAACGCATGGTGCAGAATCCAAAGCACAAGAGCGCTATCGCGCGACCCTCCAGTCTCGAAAAATTTCTCGGCGTGAGACGATTCAGATATGGTCGGGCGGAGGACGCCAATGCCGTCGGGCAGGTGACTGGTCTCGCATGGACCGAGGTCGGCGGCGAACTGCTGACCATAGAAGCGGCGATCCTGCCCGGAAAGGGCAAGCTGATCCATACCGGCCAATTGGGTGAGGTGATGCAGGAATCCATACAGGCGGCCATGACCGTCGTGCGGAGTCGGGCGGAAGTTTTGGGCATCCCTGGCGACTTCCATCAGAAATCAGACGTCCATGTTCATGTGCCCGAAGGCGCTACACCCAAGGATGGACCGAGCGCGGGAATCGGCATGTGCACTGCGCTTGTGTCGGCACTCACTCAAATTCCTGTTCGGGCCGATGTCGCCATGACGGGTGAGATCACGCTAAGAGGTGAAGTGCTTCCCATCGGCGGTCTGAAAGAGAAACTGCTCGCCGCACACCGGGGCGGTCTCGCCGTCGTCCTGATCCCCGAGGAAAACCGCAAAGACCTCGTCGAAATCCCGAAGAACATCAAGGATGCCCTTGATATCCGTCCGGTTCAGTGGATTGATGAAGTACTGGAAATCGCTTTGGAAAGGGCTCCGGTGCCGGCAGGCGACAAGGGTGACAAGAAGAAATCCGCTGCTGATGCCAGTAAGGAAAAGCCCACCGACCAGGAGCCAGTGACAGCCCATTGAACGGCATGTGACCCCATTGTCAGGCGTTCCTTTCAGGACCTTGAGGACATCACAATGCCTTGCTCAATGGCGGCTTTGTTGACAGTCGGAATTTCCGGCTGGTATAAGTTGCGCAGCCTGCCACCTACACCTGCTGGCCCGCTGTATCGCGGGTGGTCCGGCGATCGAATCGGCTTTGGTAAGAAAGACAACGATACGGAGCAGGTTGGGTCAATGCATGGGTATTTGGTGAAGGGCTAAATGGGGGAGTCGCGGCGGGTGTTGCGGCTCGGGTTTTCGATCAACGTACACTGGACGATGAAGGAATGCAGATGAATAAGGCAGAACTCGTAGATGCTGTCGCCGCGGCAGCCGATTTTTCAAAGGCCGATGCGGCCAAGGCCGTAGAGGCATTCACTAGTGCGGTTACCAATGAGCTGTCACGTGGTGGACAAGTAGCCATCATCGGCTTCGGAACCTATCGGGTGAAACACCGTGCAGCCCGAATCGGAAGGAATCCGAAGACGGGTGAAGCGCTGCAAATTAAGGCCACAAACGTGCCCTCGTTCAAGGCTGGCAAAGGCCTGAAGGATGCCGTAAACTAGCGCGCCTTTCGGGTGCGGGGTGCTTAGCTCAGCTGGGAGAGCGTCGCCCTTACAAGGCGAAGGTCGAAGGTTCGATCCCTTCAGCACCCACCAGCAGAAGGAGTGGTAGTTCAGCTGGTTAGAATACCGGCCTGTCACGCCGGGGGTCGCGGGTTCGAGTCCCGTCCACTCCGCCATCAATTGGAAAGGGCGCCCAGCAGGCGCCCTTTCTTTTTTGTGTCCATTCAAGAGGTGCGTTGTTCGATATGCTCCAGAAAATCAGAGAAAAAATCACTGGCTGGGTTGCAGGTATTATTCTCGCGCTGCTGGCTTTTGTTTTCGCTGTCTGGGGTATCGATATCGGGACCAGTACGGCGACCAGCGCCGCGATTGTCGATGGTGCAGAAATACCGGTGGAGCCTGTACGCAGGGCTATTCAGAATCGTCTGTCGCAGTTTCAGCAGGCTTATGGTGTTGAAGTGCCTGAGGCGATCGTGCAGCAGGTCCGGGACGATGTAATCGAGGGTTTCGTTCGCAACCGCTTGCTGGTCGTTCGTGTCAGAAAGCAGGACTATCGTATCAGCGATCAGGAACTCACCGAAACCGTGAGAGCGATGCCTGTGTTTCAGGTGGGCGGTCAGTTTTCTCTTGAAAGTTATCGCGCAATGTTGTCAAACGTTGGCTATACACCGTCTGTTTTCGAAGCCGAGCAACGACAGGATCTTGAAGTAGCGCAACTGCAGAACGGTATTCTCAACAGCGCTTTTTCCACCCCTCTGGAACTCAATGAGCGCATCAGGCTGGAACGGGAACAACGGGAAATCAGCTGGATAGAAATTGATATCGACAAATATATCGCCGAGGTCGAAGTGGCCGAAGCGGACATTAGGACGAGATACGAGGAACAGCCTGATCGTTACCTGAACCCGGAAGCGGTGGATGTTGAGTACTTGCAGCTAAGGCTTTCGGATATAAGTGCCGACATCACCGTAACCGAGGAAGAGGTGCGCGCTTTCTATTCGGAGGAGGTCAGTCGGGACCCGATGCTCTATACCACGCCCGAGCAGCGCCGTGCCCGCCACATACTTGTCAGCATAGATGGTGACGAGGAAGAGGCCGACAACAAAGCCCGGCAGCTCACGGAGCGGGCCCGGGCGGGGGAAGAATTTGCGAGTCTCGCCCTGGAAGCATCAGACGACACCGGTTCTGCATCGCTGGGGGGCGATCTTGACTGGATAGAACGCGGCGCTATGGATGCACCGTTCGAAGACGCCCTTTTCTCCATGGAAGTCGGAGAAATCAGGGGGCCTGTCAAAACGCCATTCGGCTATCACGTGATCCTGCTGGAAGAGATACGTCCAGGCGAGACCAGAAGCTACCAGGAAACACGCGACGAACTGGAACAGTTGCTCCGCGACCGACGGGCGGAGGATATCTACTATGAACAGGCAGAAACGCTGGAACGGCTCGCATTTGAATACCCGGATACGCTCGAGCGAGCCGCTGAAGCGCTGGGTGTGAGTCCGATACAGATCGATCGCATGGGTCGGGCAGGTACTGCTGAATTCGGTGGCAATACAGAATTCGTGAGAGCAGCGTTTAGCGAGGATGTTCTTGAAAATCGGGAGAACAGCGTTGCCATCGAGATTGCAGACGGGCATGCAGTTGTGCTTCGCGTGGTGGAACATTACGAAGCTGTCGCAAAGCCGCTGGATGAGGTGAGCGCCCAGATCGAGGCCAGTCTCAAACGGGAAATCGCCCGCGAGCAGGTTCGTGAGACGGGTGCCGAACTTAGCGACCGATTGATGGCCGGTGACGATCCGCAAGTTGTGGCGGCGGAAAGCGGCAGCGAGTTCAATGCAACGATCCTGGTTGCTCGAACCGATACCAGTATCCCCCAACCGGTCCGTGAAGCCGCATTCAGGGCGCCGCTGCCTGGCGATGGACCGGTGGTTGATCGTGCCAGCATGTTCGACGGTTCGGACGCGATTATCCTGCTCACAAGGGTCGTGCCCGGTGATGCAAAAAGTCTCGGCGATACCGAGCGGCAAATTTTTCGTGAAGATATTATTGCGGCCGCAGGTGGCGCGGAGCTTGCAGCCTATGTGGAACAGCTTCGCAGCCAGGCAACGGTCGTGATTTCGGAAGAGCAGTTTCAATAGCGGCGGGATTTGACGGAGCATGCGGGTGGCTGGTCAGCGTTGCGTGGTGGTCTCGCTGACATAGAATCCCGGCGTCCTGGGAGACGAGATGGGTCGACTCAAACTCCATTGGCAGATTGCGATCGCAATCGCTTGTGCGATTGTCGCCGGCTGGCTGACCGGTGACCATGCCTCGATTCTGGGTATCACTTATTTCTCGATCTACGATTTCGTAGGCACGATATTCATCAATGCCCTGAAGATGCTGATCGTGCCCCTGATCACCTCGTCGATCATCGTCGGCGTAGCAGGCATCGGAGCGACGGCGAATCTTGGCCGACTGGGCGGCAAGACACTTCTGATATACGCCACTACGTCGTTACTCGCAGTCCTGGTGGGACTGATCATGGTGAATCTCGTTCAACCCGGCCTCATTGATGGCCAGCCCGCACGTGAGCTGTTGGCACTGGGTACGGATGCCAGTGTCGTCGCCGACAAGATCGGGGACCGTGGCATGGGCGCGGTTGTAGAGATATTTATCCGCATGGTGCCGACGAATGTGGTTCAGGCGGCGGCACAAGGCCAGATGCTTGGGCTGATCTTCTTCAGCGTGTTGTTCGGCTATTTCATGACGCGTGTTGATCACTCGCTGAGCGATACTTTGTATCGTTTCTGGGACGGCGTTTTCCACGTCATGATGAAAATGACTGAGTGGGTGATGATGTTTGCTCCCATCGGTGTTTTTGGGCTGGTGGCGAAGACCGTCGCAAGAACAGGCCTGGGGGCTGCGTTGCCGCTGGTCATATTCGCGCTTACGGTGGTGGCCGCGCTGATCATCCACAGCACAATCACCATACCGGTGATGCTGAAGACAATCGCCCGCGTACCTGCTTACAGGATTTTTCCCGCCATGGCGCCGGCTCTGCTAACTGCATTTTCGACCGCATCGTCGTCGGCGACGTTGCCGATCACGATGGACTGTCTGGAGAAAAAGGCCGGGGTGTCGGGCAAAGTCACCAGTTTTGTGTTGCCGCTGGGTGCGACAGTCAATATGGACGGGACGGCACTTTATGAATGTGTGGCGGCGATCTTTATAGCGCAGGCTTATGGACTGGAACTGAGTTTCGGCGTTCAGTTCGTCATCGTCGTCACCGCCCTTGTCACCTCGATCGGCGTAGCCGGCATACCGTCGGCCTCTCTTGTCGCCATTGCGATTATTCTCTCCGCCGTGGGTCTTCCGGTTGAAGCTTTGGGCGTACTGTTTGTCTTCGACCGGGTATTGGACATGCTTCGCACCAGTACCAATGTTCTCGGGGATGCTTCGGCTGCCGTGATTGTCGCGCGGCTCGAAGGAGAGGAGGGTATCCTGCAGGGCGAAGGGTCGCTCGCCGGTGACCTTACGAGTGAAGATCGCTGAGGCCATAGAACAGACGAGTTGTGGTTCAGCCATAGGGGGGAAGTCATGGGGTTTTTAGCCGGAAAGCGTGCTTTGATTGTCGGTCTGGCAAGCAATCGGTCGATCGCCTGGGGGATCGCACGTGCGTTCCATCGTGAAGGTGCCGAACTGGCATGCACCTATCAGAATGACAGGTTGAAGCCGCGTGTCGAGAAAATGGCCGCCGAACTGGGATCCGGACTGACCTGTCCACTCGATGTTGCCGAGGACAGTCAGATCGACGCGGCATTTGAATATCTGGGCGATCACTGGGACGGTCTTGATATCATCATCCATTGTGTCGGCTTCGCTCCCCGCGATCAGATAACGGGTCGCTATGTCGATGTCGTGAGCAGGGAAGGCTATCGCATTGCTCACGAGATCAGTGCCTACAGTTTCGCCGCCCTGGCCCGGGCCGGCCGGCCGATGATGGAAGGTCGAAATGGGGCATTGTTGACCCTGACCTATCTGGGCGCCGTTCGTGCGATACCCAATTACAATGTGATGGGGCCCGCCAAGGCAAGCCTGGAAGCGAATGTCCGCTTTCTTGCTGCCGACCTCGGGCCGGAAGGGACCCGTGTCAACGGCATCTCTGCCGGACCGATCAAGACATTGGCAGCGGCCGGTATTGCCGGTTTCCGGCAGATCCTTTCGCATGTGGCCGAGAAGACACCCCTGCGGCGAACGGTGACAACAGAGGATGTTGGAAATGCGGCTGCGTTCCTGTGCTCGGATCTGGCGTCGGGAGTCACGGGCGAGATCCTGTATGTCGACGCCGGCTACAGCCACGTCGGGATGGTGCTGGATAGTTAAAGCCTGACGGGATAGGCGGGCTCGCCCGCTGGAGAAATCAGCGAATTGCCACGTTGCTGCAGGCGAACTTATTACTTACCGAGCTTGCGAAGATTTGGCAGGATCGAATGTGGCCTCAGCCACCTGACTGTCGGTTGACATCGACAAACATGACCAGCTTCTGCCCTGGTTGAAGATACTTTTTACCTTCGAGGTTGTTCCAGTTCTTCAATTCACCCATCGATACTTTGAATCGACTGGATATCTTGTAAATCGAATCGCCACTTCTCACCGTGTAGCGAATTTTTCTGACTCGCTCACTGGATGTGATGGTTGAAGCGGGCCTGGCGACCGCGGATTGTCCCGTCCAGATGACAAGCTTGCGGCCAACTGAGAGGGTGTCTCGTGGGGCCATGCCCGTTCCACTTGGCCAGCGAGCGCGTGGAAACACCATAGCGACTGGATATTTCCCACAGCGAGTCACCCTGTTTGACGATATGTGTCACCTGCTTGCCCGCCCGGGGCTTGTCCTGGGTCCTGGCCAATCTGAGCTCAGCGCTGTAGGAATAGGTCGACAGATCGCGGGTCGCTGTCGGGATCATCATAAAGTCGCCAGCCCGGATAAGGTTGCCGCGTATGCCGTTTACCTTTTGCAAGACCGCCGGCGTAGTGTCATGTTGCCTCGCGATTGTAATCAGCGAATCGCCGGGACGAATCTTGCGGCGTACCCATTTGACACGAGCTGATGAGGGCGTCTGTTTCAGGTTCCGTTCCAGGACCGGGCCTTGCGCGACAGGGACCACCGCACGATGTGGCCCATCCGGATCCGTTGCCCAGCGGTTGAATCCGGGGTTCAATGCATAGATTTCATCAATCCCTTCCCCCGCCAGCTCTGCCAGCATGGCCAGATCGATCTGACCACCGATGGCGACGGTGGTGAAATAGGGCCGGTCTTCCAACTCCGGTAGTTGCAGTCCATAGGCCTGGGGATCGGCTATCAGCCTGCTTAGCGCCAACAACTTGGGTACGTAGGCACTGGTCTCGCGCGGCAATTTCAAATGCCAGAAATCGGTTGGTTTTCCCGCGCTCCTGTTACGACGGATGGCTCGACGAACGTTACCTTCGCCAGAGTTGTACCCGGCGATCGCCAGTTCCCAGTCACCGTCGAATTCCTTGTGCAGATACTGCAGGTAATCCAGCGCGGCCCTTGTCGAGTCGACGATATCCCGGCGACCGTCGTACCACCAGTTCTGGCGGACGCCGAATCGGCGCGCGGTTCCCGGAATGAATTGCCACAACCCGGCGGCCCTGCCGTGCGAGTATGCGAAGGGGTCGTAGGCACTCTCAACGATCGGCAGCAAGGCCAGGTCAGGCGGCATGCCTCTCTTGTTTATCTCGTCCATGATGAACCAGATATAGCGCGATGACCGGATGAACACACGGTCCATATAGTCGGGGTGATCGGCAAACCACTTGAGCTGCACATCGACCTGACGATGATCCGAATCGCCGAAAACAAGGGAGCGGCCAAGCCTTGTCAGCAGATCCGTGGTTTGCAACGGGGCGTCGGGATCGTCCGGCAGCAGACTTGAATCGATTCTGGCGATAACCTCTACGGCTACCAGTTCCGCCTGCCGTGGCGTCTCTGCTATCCGGATGGTCCCGGGGGGCACCATCGCATCGCTGCCGTGATCTTCAACGGAAGCTGAAGGCATCGTGCCCGTCGTGCTGCACGAGGCCAGAACCAACGCGGCTGTGGCAATGGGGATAGCCTTTCTCAATAAAAAACCGGCAACAGTGATCATTGTCAAAACTCATCCTTCCATGCGCGGACGACCGTGAAAACATCGACACGATCCTGCAAAATCCTGCCGCTGTGTTGTTCCGCTGCCTGGTGCACCGTCTCCCGGTCACAGCGAAGAAACGGGTTGATCCGGGTCTCCAGGGAGAGCGTCGACGGCAGCGTGGGATTCCCTTTGGCACGCGTTGCCTTTGCATCTCTGACATAGTCGGCCAGCGCTGCATTATCCGGTTCCACTGTTGCGGCAAAGCGCAGATTGCTCAAGGTGTACTCATGGGTGCAATAGATCTTTGTGTCCGGTGGTAGCGCCGCAAGCACATCGAGTGAATGGCTCATCTGCTTTGGCGTACCCTCGAACAGACGACCGCAGCCGCCGCTGAAAAGGGTGTCACCACAAAAAAGCGCGCCGTGGCCATGATATGCAATATGGCCGGCTGTATGACCGGGGACGTCAACGACATCGAAGTGCAAGCCCAGGTCATCCAGTGTCACCTGATCGCCTCCCGACAACGCTGTGGTACGACACGGTATGCTTTCACCAGCCGGGCCATAAACGGGAACCTCAAAAAGAGCCACCAGCCTGCTCACTCCCCCGACGTGGTCGGCGTGATGGTGAGTTATCAGGATCGCAGCCAGTTCCAGGCCCTCCCGTTGCAAATACCTGATTACCGGCGCCGAGTCGCCTGGATCCACCGCCACTACTCGCCTCGAGGCGTCTGTTGCATGGATCAGCCAGATGTAGTTGTCGCTAAATGCGTTGACCGGTGTGACTTTCAGCATGGGCGCATTCTATAGGAAGCCGATGTTCGTCGCCTGAGATGGATTTCACATAATACGGATGTCGCCGGGAACCGCTTTTCCCCCAATCCGAATGGCCCTGGCTGCCAAAGATAGCGAATAACAGGGTATTCTTTGATCATGGCCTACGATAACCAGGGCGTACACGACTGGCTGGCGACCCCTGCCGGTCAGACTTTTCTCGATGCCGAAAGGCAGGCGGTTTCCGCCGAGTTGGCGCGGATGTTCGGTGGGCAGTTTCTGCAGGTGGGCCGCTGGGGAGAACCGACTGCCTTTCTGCCAGTGCCGGGAACGGCATATCGGGCAATGTGCCACGCAACCCTGTCGCCCGGTATTGGATTTGTTGCACGATCGGAACGTTTGCCCGTTTCGGCGCACTCGGTGGACGCCCTGCTGCTTCCACACACAGTCGAATTATCGAGCGACCCGCACGAGGTGCTGCGGGAAGCCGAAAGAATTCTGGTAGGCGGTGGCCGCCTGATGGTTCTGGGCTTCAGCCCTTTCAGTTTGCTGGGTTTGCAACGAATGATCACCCGTGGTGCTCGCCCACCCGGGCTGAATCAACTGTTTACGACCCGTAGAATGCGTGACTGGCTGTCACTACTCGGTTTTGATGTAACGGTCGCCAGACACTATTTTCCCGCTTTTCAGGGGAGTGGGAAAATGCGCAAGCTAATGCGCAGTCTCAGGTTCACCTACGGCGCCTACATGGTGGTTGCAGTAAAGAGGGTGTATACAGTAACCCCGCTCCGAAGACACTGGCGCGCACCAGCCAAAGTAGCCGCCGGTCTGGTTGAACCATCAACAAGGAATCCCGTTTGACACGTGTAGAGATTTACACCGATGGCGCCTGCAGAGGAAACCCGGGGCCCGGTGGATGGGGCGCGATACTCCGCACCGCCAGCGCCGAAAAAGAGCTCTACGGTGGCGAGCAGGACACCACCAACAACAGAATGGAACTCATTGCTGCAATACAGGCGCTGGAGGCGCTGAAGCGCCCTTGTCGCGTAGATCTTCATACGGATTCCCAGTATGTCCGGCTCGGCATCACCGAGTGGCTTGAAAACTGGAAACTCAGGGGCTGGAAAACGGCTGGCAGAAAAGCAGTGAAGAATCGCGACCTGTGGCAGGAACTTGACCGGCAGGCTGCCCGCCATCAGGTGCGCTGGCATTGGGTCAAGGGCCACAGTGGCGATCCGGGTAACGAGCGAGCGGATGCCCTGGCCAATCTTGGCATCGATAGCATGTCAGGGAACCTCTGATCTATTCATGAACTCGACTCTTGCGCTGAGCCCGGATATCTCACCCCGCGGTGAGATATCCGGGCTAAAATATTCAGCTTCTGCGTTGCAAATCTTCGCAATAGCTGGCTCACGTGCGATTCGCGCCTTGCACCCAAAGGGCATTACAAATCTGAATATTTTGGATCACAATCTACTTCGCCCAGAATAGATCAGAGATTCCCCAGGTGAGGAAGGAGTTTTTCTTGAGACAGATAATTCTAGACACGGAAACGACCGGCCTGGAGCCCGAGCAGGGTCACAGAATCATCGAGATTGGCTGTATCGAAATGGTCAATCGACGTGTGACCGGAAACAGTTTCCAGAAATATCTGAATCCGGAGCGCGAGGTGGATGCCGGTGCGCAGGAGGTACACGGTCTGAGTACCGATTTCCTGTCAGACAAACCGCTGTTCGCTGATATTGCGCATGAGTTTCTGGATTTCATCAAAGGCGCGGAACTGATTATCCATAACGCCCCGTTCGACATCGGGTTTCTGGACAGTGAATTAGCCAGACTGAACGGTAGCGTTGGCGCCATTCAGGACCTTTGTCCTGTCCTGGATACCCTGGTTCTGGCGAAGGAAATGCACCCGGGACAGAGGAACAGCCTCGACGCACTATGCCGTCGCTACGAGGTGGACAATTCTCAGCGCGACCTGCATGGCGCTCTGCTGGATGCCCGAATCCTGGCCGAGGTTTTCCTGGCAATGACGGGTGGTCAGGCCGATCTGTCTCTGGACGGCAATACCGGGACCGCCGCAGGCGGTCAGCAAGTTGAGGCGAAGGTGGATCGCGAGGGCCTGATACTGGCCGTCATCATTGCGGACAAAAAAGAGCTGGCCGCTCATGAAAAGGCCCTGGACAGGCTGGATGAGGCTAGTGGCGGAGACTGTGTCTGGCGCAGGTAGCCCGATGCAAACCAGGCATTGCCTGGGTCACAGATAATACGAAGCGACAAAAACAACCAACAAGATTGCTACCCAAAGCACCATGCTCCCTGTTGGCCATGTTCGCGCCAGCGTCCCCCGGGGACCATGCAGTCGAAACAAAACCTCCAGCAATTTGTTGGCTTGTTGATCCATCCGGCGATTGGTGGCATCGACCAGTGGGCGTATTCCTTGCTGGATGACCTTAAACGACGACGGCAACAGTTTGCGGTAGATCCAGTCCGCGTCCAGGTTGATCGCATTCTCTTCGGCCGGATAGCGGCCCGAGCGCATCATCCAGAAAACGGCCAGGGCGCCAAATACAAGCATCTGCATCTGGACGATGACGTGGGTCATGTCATATGGGTTGAAAGTCGCTTCGAAGGGCAATAGCGAATACAAGGTCCACGGGTAGCTACCGATATAGATGCATAAGACCGCCGCCAGCCCCATGGCCAGCAGCATGTTTATCGGCGGCTCCTTCGCGCGCATACCCGAGTCATGTGCGTAGAAGGCAAAAAACGGAATCTTTATCCCGGCATGTTCCAGTACACCCACTGACGCAAATAACAGGAACATCCAGATGATCGGGTGGCCCAGATCGAGGGCGGCCTGCATCACCATCGACTTGCTGACAAAACCGGCAAACAGCGGCACCGCCGATATCGAGGCGGCCCCTATGAGACAAAGTGTTGCCGTGATGGGCATGGTCTTGTAGAGGCCACCGAGCTCAGACGCCTTCGTCCTGCCCGTCATCGTCATGACGGCGCCCATGGCCATAAAGAGAAGTCCCTTGAACATCACGTCTGCAAAGGCGTGAGACACGGCGCCATTCAACGCAAGGGCACTACCCAGGCCAATCCCGACCACCATAAAACCGAGCTGATTGATCATGCTGTAGGACAGCACGCGTCGCAGGTCATTTTCGATTACGGCAAAGAAGATCGGGAAAAATGTCATTGCCGTGCCGATAAATATCAGGGGCTCCGCGCCTGGAAACCCACGGGCCAGGGCATAGATCGCCACTTTTGTGGTGAACATGCAAAGGAAAACGGATCCTGTTGGCGTGGCTTCCGGATAGGCGTCGGTCAGCCACATATGCAGCAGCGGAAACCCGCACTTCAGACCCAGCGCGATCATGATCAGCCAGCCACCCGGCGAGTCGAGACCGATGAAGTCGAATCCGATTTCGCCAGTTGCATACGTCCTGATCAGCAGTCCCGCCAGTAACATGACACCCGACGAAATCTGCAATATCAGATATCGAAACCCCGCCTTGATGGCAGCCGGTGTCCGTCGGGCCCAGATGAGGAACACCGATGAGACAGCCAGGATTTCCCAGAAGATAAAGAAACTGATGACATCGCCTGCGAACACGGCGCCCAGCGCGCTGCCGGCATACAGCAGCGCCGCCGTGTGTTGCAGGGTGTCCTTCAGATGCAAGGAATAGAGAATGGCGATAAAGGCGCCGATATGGAAAAGGTAGCCAAACAGCAGGCTGAGGGTATCGACCCGGAACGGGCTGAGCGTGTAGCCGAGGATGTGCCACTGAACAGACGAGCCCGGCTCAAAGCCGAGCAGGGAGATTCCACTTACCACCGGGATCGCGAGCATAATCGCCGCGCGAATCCGCCCGCGTGTTAGCAGCGCCAGCAAGCTTCCCAAGGCAAAAATTACGAATGGCGGGGCACTACTCACCATCGTAGTAGTCCTCCGGTCGCATGACGATCCGCCGCAGACGCTTGGCAAGCATGATGAGCAAGGCGATGGCGATGAATCCCCATACCGGATAGAAACCGGGCAGGCCTTCGACAAAAAGACTGACGTGCCGGTGCCAGCCAAGACCGACCGCGCCGAGGACATCCAGGGCGGCCAACACAGCGCAGCAGATCACGAACAGGCGCCAGATTCTGTTGACGTTGTTACTGTCATCGAGGAAATGTTTTTTGTCTTCTTTCATGGCTGTTTTCCCTTAGGAACCTCTGATCTGTTCTGAGCGAAGTAGATCAGAGGTTCCTTTACCTGCCAGCATCGATACTGGATGCCAGTTCATACAAGGTCTGTGGATAGAAGAAGAGGACGATGCAGGCCGTCGCTGTTATCCCCATGGCGATCAGACAGGCAATGGGTGCTTCCCCACCGCTGACCTCGTCGTTTCCACCCGACGGCGTGCCAAAGAAGGCACGAATCGGGATGGGCAAAAGGTAGGCGATATTGAGAACCGTACTGATCATCAATACGGCAAGCATCCATATCTGGCCACCTTCCAGCGACCCCATCGCGATATAGAATTTGCTCCAGGTGCCCCCCATGGGTGGCAGGCCGATGATGGACAGGCTGCCGATCAGGAAGGCGGTCATGGTATATGGCATGACGCGGCCCAGCCCCGCCATGTCGCTTATTTCCGTCTTGTGTGACGCTACAAGGATGGCACCGGCGCAGAAGAAAAGGGTTATCTTGCCAAAAGCGTGCATCGCGATGTGCATTGCGCCACCGGTGACGGCGAGGCTGCTAGCGAGGAGTGCGGCCGCGACGATATAGGAGAGCTGGCTGATGGTGGAATACGCCAGCCGGGCTTTCAGGTTGTCTTTCGTCAGCGCCACAAAAGAGCCGATCAGGATGGTTGCGCCGGCGAACCACAACAACCAGTCGCCGGCGCCGCTAAGCGCCAGAAAATCGATGCCGAAGATATAGACGCAGACTTTGAGAACGGCAAAGACCCCGGCCTTAACAACCGCGACGGCGTGCAACAGGGCACTTACCGGAGTAGGGGCGACCATCGCGGCCGGCAGCCAGCGATGAAACGGCATGACGGCTGCCTTGCCAATCCCGAATACGTAGAGTCCAAGCAGCACGGCCGCCGCTGATCCCTGTACATGAGGAGATATGATGCCGCCGTCGGTAAAATCGAGCGTGCCGGTTGCCTGCCATGTCCAGATGATGGCCAGCAACTGGAAACCGATCGAAGTGCCCATGAGAATGCCAAGATAAACGCGGCCAGAGCGCCTCGCTTCATCCGTTCCCGCATGCGTAACCAGCGGGTAGGTGGACAGCGTCAGTACTTCGTAGGCGGTAAAAAGGGTCAGCATATTGCCGGCAAACGCAACGGCCAGCGCGCTGGAGACCGACACGGCAAAGTAGGCGTAGAACCGGGTCTGGTTGTCTTCGTGATGCGCACGCATATAGCCGATCGAGTAGATCGATGTGATGAGCCAGAGAAAACCGGCCACCAGGGCGAAGATCATCCCCAGTGGTTCGAGTTCGAATGCCAGTGTCAGCCCCGGCAGAAGCTGGAGAAGCGTCACCGACGGCCGATGGCCTTCCAGCACGCCGGGTGTCAGGTAGCAGACAAGCAGGAAGACCGCTGCGGCGATGACCAGCGTGACGGTCTCCCGGATGTTGGGCCACTTGCCGGTTGCGACGATTGCGGGCACCGCGAGCATCGGCAAGGCGACGGCACTGAGCATGGCGAAGCCGGCTGTCATTGCATACCGCCAAGCAACGCATCAGCCGCCCTGGTAGCGATGCCGGCAGTCAGATCCGTTTGAATGCCAAAATACAGGTTGGCAATAACCAGCGTCCAGGTCGCAGCGAGCATCGGCAGCGGCGCTTCACGCGCGTCGGCCGCCCTGGCCGAGAGGGTGCCGAACCATGCGGTCTCAACGACGCGCCAGATATAGATAACGGCCAGCAGCGAGCCGACCAATACCAACACTGCAAGCAGCCATCCATCTTTCTCCAGGACAGCCGTTATCAGGTACCACTTGCTGATAAAGCCGACCGTCAGAGGCACGCCGATAAGGCTCAGACCGGCCAGCACGAATGCAGCGAAGGTCCATGGCATTTTTCTCGCCACGCCGCTGAGGTCATCCAGCTGAACCGATCCGAGACGATAAAAGAAACATCCCATCGCCATAAACAATGCGCCTTTCATCAGGGCGTGGTTAAACAGATGCAGGATACTGGCGGTCAGACCGAGCGAACTCGCCAGACTGATTCCCATGACGATATAGCCGATCTGGGCGATACTGGAATAGGCCAGCATTCTCTTGATGTTCTGCTGGAAAATAGCAACGGTGCTGGCGATCAGGATGCCGATCACCGCGAGGACGAGCAATATCTCGCCCAGTGGCAGGTCGCCATATGCCATGGCCGGGCCGAAGATCGAGAATATGAATCTCAGCAACGCGTAGACCGCGACCTTTGTTGCGGTGGCGGCGATAAAAACGGTTGCCGTGCTGGGTGCATAGGCATATGCATTTGGCAGCCAGAGATGCAAAGGAAAGACCGCCAGCTTTAGCCCGATTCCGACGATGATGAAGGCGAATGCGGTGTGCAGGGTTCTTGTCTGGGGTACGTCGGGGAGCAAGCTTGCCAGGTCCGCCATGTTTAGCGTACCGGTGATGAAATAAAGGAACCCGACGCCGATCAGGATGAAGGTTCCGCCGATCGTTCCCATCACGAGGTATTGGAACGCCGCGGTCAGCGCTCTTCTGTCCTGACCGAGGGCGATCAGCGAGTACATCGAAAGCGATGAGATTTCGAGGAAAACGAATAGATTGAAGGCGTCGCCAGTGACGCTCATGCCCAGCAACCCGGACAGGCAAAGCATCAGCAGCGTATAGAACAGCGTGATATTCCGCCTGGGAATCTCTCTCTCGACGCTGCGCCACGCGTAAGGCAGTGTGACGGCCGCTATGCCGGCCACGATCAGGGCCACATAGGCGCTGACGATATCAATTCGATATTCGATGCCGATCGGCGCCGCCCAGCCACCCATCGCATAGCTGACAGGCCCTTCAGCGAGTACTCTGTGGAGCAGCGTCCACGCGATCGTGAGAGTGGTCAGCGCGACAGCCGTACAGAAGGCCCACACCAGACCAGGCCGCCGCAGCAGTATGCAGCACGGGGCCGCCATCAGCGGTATCACAACCAACAGCGCCGGAAGATGATCTGCGAGCTTGACCAGGCTCAAAACGACTCGTCCTGCTCGTGTATTTCTTCTTCCTCGATCGTCCCATACGCCTCCTTTATCCGAATGACGAGGGACAGGGCGACTGCGGTGGTCGAGACGCCGACGACGATTGCGGTGAGGATCAGAACATGAGGCAAGGGATTGGAATAGCTCGTTATTCCCGGCGCCAGTATCGGCACCGAGCCACCGGTCACAACCCCCATGCTGATGTAAAGGATGAAAACGGAAGTCTGAAAGATATTCAGGCCGGCGATTTTCTTTACCAGGTTGCCGCGCGAAATGACGATGTACAGGCCGACCATCGCCAGGAAGATGGCGATCTCGTGATTGAAATGATCGAGAAACATCATCGGTCCGTTTCCCGACCTGCAAAAGCGTAGTACAGAAGCAGCATGACCGATGCCACCGTCGTACCCACCCCGAGTTCGACCAGCAAGATCCCCAGGTGTTGCCCATGAACGGGGTCGTGGGCGAGCGTATCGTAATCGAGGAAATTGCCACCGAGGAGAATAGTTTCGATGCCGACGCCGGCATAGATCAGTACGCCCACCGCCGCCAGGATCTGCAGCAAACCGGGAGGCAGCGCTTCCATTGCGCCTTCGAGTCCGAAAATCAGCGCGTACAGGATGACTGCTGCGGCGAATATGACGCCGGCCTGGAATCCACCACCGGGGCTGTAATCACCATGAAACTGCACATAGAGGGCGAACAGCAGGATGACCGGGATCAGCAGGGCCGCAACGACCCTGAGGACTGAGTGGCGCTTCATTCCCCGTCTCGCTTGGCGGCTTCCGGGTCCCCCGGCCGCAAGGGTCTCTGCACCTCGCGTCTGCGCCGTCGCAGACCGAGCAGGGCGAGTACACCGACGCCGGCCGTGAAGATAACGGCCGTCTCACCCATGGTGTCATAGCCCCGGTAGCTAGCCAGAATGGATGTGACGACATTGGGAATGCCAATCTCCCGCTCTGATTGCTCAAGGTATCGGGGTGCCACGTGCTGATGCAAAGGGGCATCCGGATCACCGAGCCTGGGCAGATCGCTGGTTGCAAACACCAGCAGCGCGCCGGTCGAAAAGACGACCAGCAGCGGCAGGATCGGGCTTCTGCCGGGCGGCCTTTTTTCCTCACGGCCTGTCTGTGCGAGTGTGGCGAGCATCAGGATGGTGGAGATACCCGCCCCGACGGCCGCTTCCGTGAACGCTACGTCCGCCGCGTCCATAACGGTGAAAACACCCGCGGACAGGAGGCTGAACAAGGAGAACAACATGGCCATGCCAAACAGATCGGTCATGCGTACGATCGCCAGCGCGATGACCGCCATGAATCCTAGTAGGATCAGGTCGATTGCGATCTCGATCATCGCTCTTCCCCTCCATTCGCCCCGCCCAGGGCCGTTGGGTCCACGCCGCCGTGCAAAGCCGCTTTGGCGAGGGCGTGGCTTGACGTCGGGCCGGTGAGGAAGAGGAAAATGAGGATTGCGAACAGCTTGACGCTGGCCAGACTGATCCCCGATTGCAGCATCATGGCGCCCAGGATCATAGGCGCACACATGCTCTCCGCCATCCCCGCCGCATGTATGCGGGTGAAGAAGTTGGGCAGGCGAAGGACACCGATGCCGCCGATGATCCCGAAGATGCTGCCGATGATGATCAGCGCCCAACTCAGCCAGTCGATCGCCACCGGGATCACAATTCCGCTCGCCCGCCTGGCTGGCCGTACTCGAAGAACCTGAGTACCGCGATGATCCCGATGAAATTGATCAACGCATAGACAACTGCGATGTCCAGCAGGTCCATGCGTCCCGTCAGGAACGCAAGCACGGCGATGATGAGGACGGTCTTCGTGCCGAACATATTGACGGCGAGAATGCGGTCGTAGACGGTCGGACCGATCAGGGCGCGGCAGATCGCCAGGGCCATGATGACAAGAATCGCGACGGCCGCAGCGCCAAACATCAGCTGCGCCTCGCCATCCGGCTGACACGCTTGTCCATACGATTAGTTCTCAATTCTTCCCTGAACCCGTCTGCGATCGCATGAACCCTGAATACCCTGTCGTTGACGCCAATCGTCAGCGTACCAGGCGTCAGCGTGATCGAGTTGGCGTAGATCACTCTGAAAACATCAGATTCCTGTGTCGATGTCACGGTGAACACGGCGGGCTTCAGCTGTAGGGACGGTGACAGAATCAGCCGTGCAACCGCGAAATTCGATTTGATAACTTCCCACATCAGCCACGGGAAATATACTAATGACGAGATAGCGAGCGGCAGCGAATGTTCTCCATCATCGAGGATCGCCATTCGTCTCGTGATCCACACTGTCAGCCCAACGGACAATGCACCCATGCCAAGCATCCTGGCGTCGTAATGGCCCGAGAAAAGGAGCCAGAACGCGGTCAGGATCAGGATCAGGCTCAGACTTCGAATCACTCTTTGCTGTCCTCTATGGCCAGGAACCCGTTTCCCTG
>PVMK01127620.1_pt1 | contig 88118 bp, 91 predicted proteins | sample 1853481 | NCBI WGS metagenome assembly PVMK01 (sample SAMN08533507, study PRJNA380276) | Marine sediment metagenome, whole genome shotgun sequencing project.
AGTGCCCGCTTCAGGCGGTACAAACTCCAACTCTGTCCAGCCAGGGGCCAATACCTGGGAGCCGGAGGCGTCATCCTGCCCGTAGGCGAGTGTGCCGGGGTTGCCAGGCAGCAGTAGGAAAAAGCTGGCGAACAGAATGTTCACCAGCCCGGGAATTCCCTCCCCGGCTGCCGGCATCAGTGGCCGCCGGAAGTTTCGCTGCTCTGCGCTTCGCCCTCAGCCACGAGTGGATTGGATTGACCATACAGCGAGTAGGCGCCAAAGCGCATTTGATGCGGTAAGCCCAGGTTCTCTGCTACAAAATCAATAGTGAACTCGTGATTGAGTTTTTCGCCATCCCAAGTGTAAGACTTAAAATACTGCAGGTCTTCACCTTCCGGAGCTTCGACCTTGTCCCAGTTGGCCAGCAGGGAGGACGTGAAATAGACTCGCTTACCGTCCCAGCTTTGTGACGTCATGTTGATTTGAGCGCCAATTTTCGTTTCCTGGATCTGTACCGGCTTGAACGGGTCGGAAATATCGAAAAGGCGGGCCTTGCCATCGTTCCAGGTGTCTACCCAGAGCAAGGAATCATCGGCTGAAATGGAAATGTCCACCGGTAGTGGTAACTGTGTTGCATCACCGATATCTGCTACGGCTTGCGCCTGCCACTCACCTTCCGCGTCTTCATAAATCAACCAGATCTTTGAAGTCAGGGCGGTGGTCGTGAAGCAATAGTCGTTGTGCGGACCCCAGGCACATCGGATTTCCAGAGGTGCACCCGGTACGTCCAACACTTTTTTCGGCTTGCGGCTGTGCAGGTCCCAAACCACCACGGTATTGCCAAAGCGTTTCATGGCTTCTGCATCGCCCATCAGCTTGCCCAGGTTCATCATGTAGTTGTTCCAGCCGGTAACTGAAGAGGTGATCATCACGTTGCGCCTGGGTAGCGCACGAATATCATAGCCGTATCCATCGGCGAAGCTGCCCGATTTGACGGCGCCACCCAGGTCTGAATCAGTGGGCATCCAGTGGGTAGCCATGTAGTCGCCGGCATTGGTGTATTCAACCAGTGCCGTACGGCCGCCATGGTCCTTGTCGTTGGACAGGCCGGTCACCATCATACGGCCGGGTAGTGCATAAGTAGTGTGTGGGCCGACCACTCCGCCACTGGTCGTGACGAAGTTATCAATGGTCTTGTGCAAGGTTGGTTTGGCCGGGTTGCTGTGGACGTCAAAGATATAGATTTTGCTGGTGTCGAGCCCTCCGGCCCAAAGGTAGTGCCGGTCGTCGGTTAATCCCGAATGGTGGGCCTCGTTACGTCCACCCACGGACAGTGACTGCACTACCTTACCGTAGTTGGGAGAAGCCGGGTTGACGTCTATCGTAACCAGTTTGTCCTGCCCGTCGCCGACACCTTCGGCACCCAGTGTCCACACATAGACGAAGTCTTCCTGCCCGACGATTTTCGCCATGTAGGGTGACATACAGGTCTCGTCAGCGATCACGGTTGCCGGCAATCCGGCGCCCGCGGCTATGACCATGCTGACGCAGAAATACGCGCCTTTCTTCAGTATCGATTGCGTTTTTATGAATTGCATGTGTTTGTCCTCCTGTGGGCTAAAGCCCTGTGTTTTCTGTTTAGAAGCCGTCACATGTTAAAGCATAGGAGAAAATATGCGAATTACATCCCTGCCTGCGATAATACCTGTTGGGTCACAATGGGCAGAAAAATTCTTGAAAGGCTATAACGGGAATGATCAGGTGACCAGCAGCTGGCCCAGTCGCCCGGTGAGTATGGCCAGGTAATTTCCGAGTGCGTAGCCGATCATCGCCATCAGGATTGAGGCGGGCACCAGCGATTCGCGGTGGTGGGCCGCGACGATCGGCGCGGATGCGGCGCCGCCGATGTTTGCGGCCGAGGCGATCGCCAGCGTGTGCACGTCCACCCTGAACAACCAGGCTCCTGCCAATATGAAGACGGCGTGGATCATGATCCAGAAATAGGCCATGGCCACGAACGCACCCATGGTTTCCAGGCTGGCGTTGCTCAGGTCCATGGTGGCGCCTATACGCGCCACGTAAACATAAATGATGGCCATCGCGATCGGTTGCGCGGCTGGAAGTTTGCGGATCGGTGTCGTGGAGGCGATCAGGGCCAGCGTGGTCACCAGCAAGATCAGCCAGGTACTGGCACTGATAACAGTTGCACCGCCGATCACGACAGGCGGCAGTACTTCGGACAGTTCGAGAGAAATCCAGGTGAAGCTCAATGCGACCAGTGCCAGGTAAAGTAGCTGGATCATTTTTGGTGCCTGATCCTCATTGTCATGTTCGGCTGCCGCCTTATCCATCATCGCCAGGCGGTCGGCCGGCACCCGCATCCAGCTGTTGAATTTTTCGGCAAAGGCGCGGGAGCCGAGTAGCAGGGGCAACCAGATCAGGTAGACCATCTGGTCGGCCGCTGCCGCCATGGTCATGTGTTCACTCGAGCCTTCCAGTGCGGCATGTGCTGCGGTCATGTTCCCGGTGCCGCCGATCCAACTGCCTGCCAGCGTGCCGAATGTCTTCCAGCTGTCTACGGGCAATGGGAATTTCAATGGAAAACCTTCAGGTGTGGTAATGGCCTGCCCCAATGCGTAGGCCAGGAAACCGCCGAGGACAACCCCGACGCTGCCAAGCAGCATCACGAAAACTCCTTTGCCCATGATGCGCACCGCGCCCACCACGTCCACCTTGATCAGCATCAGACAGATGAAAATGGGTAAGCCGTAGTGGCGAAGGAAGTCGTAGGCAGCGCTTTCGTAGGGAATAAGCCCGGTATTGGAAAGCACTACCGGCGTCGCGTAAATAAAGATCAGTGGGGGCAGGAAGTCGAAAATCTTCCAGCCGCTCCTTTTTTGGAGCCAGAACCAGAAGCAGACCACCGCAACCAGCACGGCCATGACTCCTACAGGTGAATCGATCAGGGTGCTATCCATCAATCAATGTTCCCTCGATTGGTGCAACAGCTTACAGGCTAATTCCAGTGAATCAAAGAATCGAGGGGTCGCCCGGCTGATCGAGTCGGCGGGGAGCAGAAAAAGCGCATCCTGCCGGACCGCAAGCATGGCCGGCCATTCACGCCAGGCAGCAAATGGGTCAGGCATGCCCTCCAGGTACGGCGCGAAAAGTGCATCCGGATTGGCGACGATCACGGATTCGTAACCCACCTGGAAAGCCAGGCCAGGTTCCGCGTCGAACACGTTATGTCCGCCGCACAGGCTGAGCCCCTTGCTGATCAGGTGATCACCGTTGATCGTGAACAGGGGCCTTTCGCCGACCTGGTAAAAATAACCCAGCACATCCACACCTCGATATTGCCTGGTCAGATTGACCAGCCGTTGCCGGATTTTTTCTCCCTCGGAAATCGCGTTTTCAGGCCGCCCTGTCGCCACACCTATGGCCTCGAGTATGTCTGCGATTTCGCCGGGTTCCCGGATTTCAACGGACCAGACCGGGACGTCCAGTGATCGCAATTGAGCGATTGCGGGCCGTGGGTTGCCCGAGTCCCAGGCAATAACGAGATCGGCGCGGAGCGTGACAATCTGTTCCAAATCCAATCGGAACGCGTCGCCGACACGGGGGATATTTTTAGCGGCATCAGGATATTCGCTGTATTCGACGGTTGCGATCAGACGATCGCCTGCACCAGCGGCAAAAACAAGTTCGGTGAGGTGCGGTGAGAGGGTCACCACCCGGGTTGCAGGGCTAGCAAGAGCCAGGGTAGAGCCATCCGCCTGGGTGAGCCTGATCTCAGCCGCTGCAGTACATGGGCAGCAGACCAGAAGCCCCAGGATGCAAAGGAACCACAGCCGGATAATGACGCTCGTTTTGTTATTCAGGCGATAACACCGATCAGCAGGAGCAGGGCGAGTACCGTCAACCAGACGCCCAGGATTCGCCAGGTGAGATCCATTGCCTGTTGCAGGCAGACCATCGGACCCTCGATCTGGTCTGCATAGCCATCTCGGGCTGCGTGGCCGGTGAGTACAATGCTACATGCGCTGGCGAGCAGGAATCCGTTGTCACCTTCGAACAAGCCGTGTCCCTGCTCATCGTGGTAGCGTTTCCATGCCGTAAAAACTGAATCGAAATCAGTGGCGATCGCCAATGAAAGAGTCATTAACTGGGCTGCCGGCCAATCCATGATTTGCAGCAGGCGAGTAAACAAGCCCTTCTGGTCTTTGCTGAGGTTGTGATTCTCGTTCACCAGCCAGTCCACGATACGATACAGGAATGCGCCCACGATACCGAGAACAGCGAACCAGAAAATGATGCCAAACCAGCGGCGCAATGCCTCGCGGAATACCGCCCCAACGGCCGTTGCCCGGGCTTCTTCTTCGTCCTCGGGAACAGGCTTGCGCAACATCTGTTCCAATACATCTTCGCGTCGCTCATCGTCTTCAGCCTCGATTATCTTTGCGACATCGGTGTCGAGATCGCGCGGGCCGAAGGTATAGATCAGTACGACCAGGGCGAGGAGAAACGAACCGGTGCTTCCCAACGCCGACACCAGCAGCTGGTTAATCAACAGCAACACCAGCAGAGGGACGGCGATGATGACCAGGAACCCCAGCACTTCCTGCCAGAGTGGCAGCTTCGCGAATGCATTGTTGCTGAAATCGATCCAGGTCGTCAGCCACTGTCTGTTACGAAAGCGGCCGAGTTCGCGTACGAAGTGGCAAAGTCCGAAGGCCAACAAAATTGCGATAATGGTCATGGGGCTATTTTAGTCCTTTGCGGCTCGACCAGCTACCCGCTTTGCGTGCCAGCAACCCGAGATCCCGACCGCACTGTTGGTGGTACCAATCGGCAATGAGCTGAAAAGCAATCGAAACCGGTGGCGGCAAGCGGATTTCGTCGTTGATGATAGAGGCCTCCATCTCCAACGCGGTAAGCCAACAGACTTCCTCCATCTCCTCGGTAGCGCCGCAATCACGATTCTCGGCTTCGGCGTAAAAACCACACATTGATGAGGCTGGAAATGGCCAGGGTTGCGAGGAGACGTACCGGATGTCTTTCAACCGGACCTGCGCTTCTTCGAAAACTTCCCGGACAACGGCGTCTTCCAGGCTTTCTCCGGGTTCGACGAAACCAGCCAATGTCGAAAATCTTTTGGGGGGCCAGCTCGCGTTACGCCCTAACAGACAGGCGTCGCCGTGCGTGACCAGCACGATAATTGCCGGGTCAATTCGGGGAAATGACTGTCTGCCGCACTCCTGATTGCTGCACACCAGTTTATGCCCTGACGATTCCAGGCGATTGACGCTACCGCAGATTCCGCAAAATACGTGCCGGTATTGCCAATAATGCAACGCCTTGGCATAAGCGAGTATGCCAGCGTGCTTGGTATCCATATCCACTGAAGCCAGGCGCAGGTCGAGAAATTGTGCATGCTGGTGGCGGGCCAGCACTTTCTCTTGCTGCCTGTCGTTGATTGAGACCGCAAAAAAATAGCGCTTGCCATCTGTTCCAAGCAGCGTAGGCGGCTGAATGGTATCTGGCTGGTCGAGTTCTCCAGGTTGCAGATAGACAGCGATCTGGCCGTCATCGGTGTCAGCAAGAAGGCTACGGCTGTGCCACAGGGGGACAAACCGGGCCGCGTCCGAATTCAGGGCTGCATCGACCCATTCCTGATCGTCACGATATTCCACCAGGCGATCAAGCCGGACTGAGGCAAAAGCGTTGCGCCGGGAGCGCGTTATACGGTCTATGCTCAGATCCTGTTGTGCCACGGGTCCTACACGGAGAACGAGGAACCGCACCCGCATGTGGTGCTGGCGTTCGGGTTGCGAATCACAAATTGTGCGCCCTGCAGGCTTTCTGAGTAATCAACCTCTGCGCCCATAAGGTATTGCAGGCTCAGTGGATCGACCAGCAGGGTCACACCGTCATTGTCGACGGCCAGATCGTCTTCCGACTGCTCCTCATCAAAAGAAAACCCATACTGAAAACCAGAACAACCACCGCCGGAGATATAGACTCGGAGTTTGAGTTCGGGATTGCGCTCTTCCAGGATCAATTCCTGGACTTTGCGGGCGGCCGCGTTTGTGAAGACGATGCCCGGCATTCCGGTTTCACCGCTCGTTGTGATGTTAATTAAGTCGCTCATTGCTTCCACTATGGTGGTAATTGATAGTTAAATCAATTACCACGCAACTCCTTCCAGTTGTAGGTGCGCACCACTGGCTTTCGCTGGCCCTTGGCTTCAAGGGTGAACAGCACGCGTGTCGGGCTGAATCCCTGCGGCAAGGTCAGATATCCTTCCAGTTGCTGGAAGTACTTGAATCGAAAGGATGGTTCCGGTGTCTCGCCGTCGCTGACCTGTGACCAGTGAAGCGTCACTGGCCGGTCATTCATCGTGCCTTCAATATCCACGCGCGCGCGTCCGGTGATGATTGCTGCGCGCCGGATGTTTTGGGTGAGCGTCAGAGAGAACTGAAATACCCGGTCGGATTCCGTCGGGATCACTTCTGCCCGGTAAATATTGAGCCCGGACTGGGTTCCCCCGGTTCCGGCCAGCCTGCGATAGAAATCAAGTTCGGATTGAAGATTACTTAACTCGGCCTGGCTCTCGCTTTCATGCTCTCTCAACAAGCGGTTGGCCAGCCGGATCACATCGACTTCCTTTTCGCTAACAACCTGCCTCGCCTGGACCCGTTCCAGGCGGCCCTTCAGGGATTCCAGTTCAACAGAGAGAAAATTAACTTTGTCTTGCAGTCTTTGCGCTTCCGGCGCCGCTTTCGTGTAGGCAAGCTGCCATATAATGAAAAGCAGTACGACGGCCACTGTAATGGTGAGTACCATGGCCTCTGTAAATCCAATTTTTGAGAAATCCTTTCGCATATGACAAAAAAGCGGCCGAAGCCGCTTATTCCCTGCACGTTCTCATTTTTATTCGGTGATTATTTTTATCGTTATTTGGCAAGACCCCAGAACTGCTGAAGTTTATACATCTGAAAGTGGACCCCGTCAAGTGGTAGTTACCATTTTGTAATTTTCAAATACACCCAGCCAGTCTTTATTGTCGTCCGCGATAACAAGGAATTCGGGATTCAACAGGGACTTCTTTGTGTTGTAACGCAGGGGTTTTCCATCCAGCGTGATGATCTTGCCGCCAGCTGCAAGCACAACGGCGTGTGCCGCGGCGGTGTCCCACTCAGATGTTGGTCCAAGACGAGGATAAAAGTCCGCGCTGCCTTCGGCCAGCAAACAAAACTTCAACGAACTGCCCATGCTGACTAATTCGTAATTGCCCATTTGGCCAAGGAACTCCATCAGCCTGGGGTTTGCATGTGAACGGCTGCCAACAACAATCATTGGATCAGCACAAGGCAAGCGAACGCTGATGTGCTCCATGCTGCCGTCACTGGCGTGCCGGCTGGCACATTTTCCAACCAGGCCGGTATATGTGACGCCGCTAACCGGAACGTGCACCACGCCTAGAACCGGGTTATGGAATCTGATCAAAGCAATGTTGACAGTAAACTCGCCATTGCGGTTGATGAACTCCTTGGTCCCGTCCAGTGGGTCGACCAGCCAGTATTGGAACCAATCTGCCCGGGTGTCGAAATCGATGTCCGAAGACTCCTCCGAAAGGACCGGAATATCGGGTGTCAGGTGAGCCAGCGCATCACAAATGATTCTATGGCTGGCGAGGTCCGCCTGAGTGAGGGGAGAGTCATCTTGCTTTTGCACCACTTCGAAGTCCTGCTTATAAATTTCAAGAATGGCTTTCCCGGCTTCGACCGCTATTTCGGCAACTGCTTCGGCGAAAATACCCAGATCACTTTCAGTCATTGATGCACTCTCCTCTGAGATATTCCCTGGCAATGTACAGGGCGGCTATGGTACGCCCCTCAGTGCAGTCGTCCCTGGCCGTCAATGTTTGCAGGTCGGAGATGGGCCAGGGTACGACCTCCAGTTCTTCAGGTTCGTCACCTTCAAGTTTTTCCGGATACAGGTCGCGGGCCAAAACGACGTGGGTGATGTGAGTCATGTAGCCTGGCGCCAGGCTGAGTTGGGTAAGTTCCTCAAGATTTCTTGCCCCGTACCCGATTTCCTCTTTCATTTCACGCTGCGCGGCTTCGAGAATGGATTCACCCTGTTCCAGCCGGCCCTTTGGCAAACCTACTTCATAATGATGCAGGCCAGCCGCATACTCACGCGCGAGCAGCACGGTTTCATCATCCAGCATGGGTACGATGATTACCGCGCCAAGCCCATGTGCTTTCATCCGGTAATAGATGCGGCGTTGACCGTTGGAAAACTCCAGGTCGAGCTGTTCTACCTGGTACATGTTCCGGTCGTTTCGATCCTCGCGCCCGCGTATCACGGGGAGTTTTTTCGTGTCATTCATTGAGCATGTCCAGCAATATTGCGTGCAACCCTGGTGTGGCGGCGAGCACAGAGCTCGTTTGCAGGTCCAGTGGGCGTCCCTCGAGGTCGCTAATGATGCCACCCGCCTCGCCGACAATCACGCTAAGCGCCGCTATGTCGAGAATGTTCACGTCGGACTCAATCACCGCGTCGAGTTGACCAGCGGCCAGGCGGTGGTAGTGGTAGTAGTCTCCATAGCCCCGTGTTCGGTTAACCAGTGAAAAAATTTTGCCCAGCCGGGACCACTGATCGGACTTGGCCATGGATTGCAGGTTTCCGGTCGATACGGATGCCTCGCCAAGCGATATTTTTGCACTGACCGAGACGGGCAGTCCGTCCAGAAAGGCACCCGCGCCCCTGGTGGCCCAGGCGATTTCACCGCTGGCCGGGGCCGAGGACACCCCCAGTACCAACTGGCCCCGGCGCATCAATGCAATCTGGGTCGAAAACATGCCATATCCACCCACAAAACTCTTGGTGCCGTCGATGGGATCGACCAGCCAAAGGTACTCGGCATCTTCTTGTTCCTTGCCGCCTTCCTCTCCATAGAAGCCATGATCCGGAAATTCCCCCAGCAGGATCTCCCGAATAATTTCCTCGGCTTTGCGGTCGGCGACCGTTACGGGGGTCTGGTCAGATTTCAGTTCAACCTCAAAATCGCCGCGGTAATATCGCAGAATTTCTTCCGCCGCGGCATTGGCGGCCGCCAGGGCGAATTTGAGATGTGATTCCATAATACTTTGCAGCTTCGCGAAAGATAAGGAATGATATCAAAGTGCGGATACATCGTGTTCATACCCATCACACCCTGGAGCCCGGCCAGGAGGTCTCGATCGATGGCCGGCCTGCCCACTATTTGAGCCGGGTGCTCCGCGTGGCGGTGAAACAGACGATCGTATTGTTCAATGGCGATGGCTACGACTATGTAGCGGAAGTGGCTCGGCCGGGAAAGAGGGAAATTGTCCTGTCCGTCATCAACCGCTTACCCGCCGCGCTGGAATCTGAATTGAAAATCACAGTAGCCCAGGCAATAAGCCGTGGCGAGCGGATGGATCAGACTTTGCAGAAATGTTCTGAGCTGGGTGTAGGTGGCATTCCAGTCATTGTTCAGTAAGCGGGTCGAAGTCCGGCTCAGGGATGAAAAGCTCGCCAGGCGCCGAAAGTCCGCTTGCCAGAGTACCCCTGGAGAGCCCGATGCAGCTCGCGGTCGGACCCGAGGGTGGTTTTAGCGATACCGAGCTGGGGCTGATGCAGTCGCACGCGGTTGAGGCCGTCAGCCTGGGCCCAAGGGTAATGAGAACAGAAACCGCAACGCCGGCTGCCGTGGCGGTAATGCAGGCTCTCGCGGGTGACCTCGCCTAACTGTCCAAATGGGTGATGGGAAGTGCACCGAAAGTGGCGTGGGTAACTAGGTGGGTGAGACGGTCGAGGTCGGGAATAATGGCTTCGTCATCCTCAACAGTTACGCGGCTGAAAACACCCAATGATTTTTTCTCGTCTCCGACCTCGACCAGCTTGTCTTCCTTGATAGTGATCGGTCGCGGCAGGCCGCCAAGCAACAGACCGAGATAAGGCACTTTGGCGGACTTGGAAAGTGATTTCAGGATCATGATTTTTGAAGTTGGAGACACTTCCTCGACGTCCGTGCCGTTAATAAGCGCATTGAAGCTGAAGACCGGAACCTGCCGGCTTTCCCACTCAACCTGCCCGAGCAGCCAAGGCGGCGTGGCATCCATCGGCTCGGGTGGGCTGTAGTCGATAACTTCCGCCATTGTGCTGGTCGGAAGAAGTAGCATTTCCGGGTCTGTTGGGATAAGCATACAGTGGATTTCCGGGCTCTTGCCGGACCTGCGCATGACCTTTTTCTTAGCTGCTTTTTTCTTACCCGCTTTCTTTCTTCCGGCCATTTGTCTGTTCCTATGAGTCCGACTTTCTCGGTATCAATTCGATATCCAGCATCGCGCCGACCTGTTCAACCAGTTCCACTTCCTGGTAAGGCTTGGTCAAATAACCGTTGGCCCCCGCCTTCCTGGCCTTTTTGCGATGCTTCTGACCTGCACGTGAGGTGATCATGACAACGGGTACGTGCCGAAGACGCGAATCTGCACGGACGTGTTCGAGCAGTTCGTATCCATCCATACGCGGCATTTCAATATCCAGCAACATGAGATCAGGAACACGGTCACGAAGTTGCTCGATCGCATCGATACCGTCCTGCGCCGTCATCACCTCGATGGAGTGGTTGTCCAGGACACGCGAGGTAACTTTACGCATGGTGATGGAATCGTCCACTACCATGACGAGTGGCTGGAGGGTAATTTCAGTGGGGGCTTCTTCGACTTCAACCGGTTGTTCGGCCTGGTCGAGTCCGCGCCGAATCAGCGGCCCCATATCGAGGATGATCATGACCTGGCCATCGGCTGCAATGGTGCCTCCCAGAATTCCGGGAATGCTACTGATTTGTGGTCCGACCGGCTTGATCACCACCTCTTGATGCCCCTGAAGGTCGGAGACCCGGAAGGCTGCCTGGTCATCTCCGGCACGGATCATCAATAGAGAAACGTTATCACTGTCCAGCGGTGTCGTTGGTGAGCCCAGAAGCGGCTCGAGTTCGAGCAGGGGATATTTTTCACCGGCAAATTCGTAGGTCGGAGATTCACTGCTCTTAAGCATTGAATACTCCGACGGGGTCATCCGTGCGACCCCCGCAACGCTGTTAAGCGGTATCTGGAACAGCCGTTCGCCCACACTAACCGCAATGGCCTGTATCACGGCCAGGCTAAACGGAATTCTGATCGTAAATCGGGCCCCCTGGCCGCTTTCAGTCTCAATATCCAACGAGCCGCCGATTTGCTTGATTTCGCTGTTCACCACGTCCATACCAACGCCGCGCCCGGCCAGGCCGGTTACATTGGCAGCGGTTGAAAAACCACTCTTCTGAATGAACTGGACTAACTGATGCGGCTCGAAATCGTCGCTTTTTTTCATCAAGCCGCGCTCAATCGCCCGTTTTCGAACGGCTTTTAGGTTAATCCCTGCACCATCATCCTCAACCCGGATTACGAACTCGGTCGCCTCTGCTTCCACCGTGACAGAAATGCTGCCCTCTTCCGGTTTTCCGGCCTTGCGCCGTACCTTGGGTGTCTCGATTCCATGGGCGATGGCATTGCGCAGCATGTGCTCCAGTGGCGCCGTTATGCGCTCGAGAACGTTGCGATCGAGTTGATCGCTGGATCCCGCCATTCGAAGTTGGAGCCGGGCCAGCTTTCCGGTTTCCGCCGCTGCAGACCGGACTACCCGTCGAAGGCGTGGAGCGGCACTGCCGAATGGTGTCATTCTGGTTTGCATCAGGCCTTCTTGCAATTCAGAGCTGACGCGGGATTGCTGTGTGAGCAGTTTCTCGGCCTGAAGAACCGAGTCATCCAGCATTTCGTGCAGGTTGAGCAAATCACTGACTGACTCTGTCAGCGCGCGGGAAAGCTGTTGTATATTGGAAAATCGATCCAATTCCAGGGGGTCGAACTCGGTGGTGTCCTTGGTGGAAGCGCTCTGGTAGCGGGACGTCATTTGTGCCTCGCTTTCCATGTCCATCTTGCGCAGCTGCTCTTTCAGGCGCTGCACCGTGACGTCAACTTCCTTCAGGTTGAAGCGTACATGGCCCAGTTGTTGCTCGAGCCTGGAGCGGTAAATACTGATTTCGCCGGAATAGTTGACCAGCTTGTCCATGAGCTCGGCGCCAACACGAATTTGTGCACCCGGGACCGCTTCTTCGCCTGCAGCTGCCGGCTGGTCCTGGATGTCCCTGAACTCGCGATCCGGCTTTCTTCGCAGTATCGGTTTTTTCGTTGCCACCCGGGTGGTTTTGCGGGCGGCCTTCTTTTCCTCTAACGGCTCTTTGGTAACCCCGGGTGTTTCCGCAACAGGTTCGGTGCTATCTGTTTGACCGGCAGCCGGTGCCTCGGCTTGTGGAATAATCGCTGCGGTTTCAGTAGCGTCTGCAACTGGGTCGACTGTGTCGACGGTTTCAGATTGCTGGTCTGACTGAGGTAGTCGCAGAGCCCTCACCTTCTTCTCGAAACGAGCCAGGGCACTGCCGGTTTGCGGCATTTTGCCTGATTGCAATTGCTCGACCGAAACGTTCAGGCTGTCGCAACCCTCTTCCAGTGCCTGAACGGCGGCGACCGTGGCTTCACGGCTATTTGAGGCAATGTGTTCGAGCAAAGTTTCCATTGCGTGGCTCAGATCGCCCAGCCCTTCCAGTCCGGCCATCCGTGCGCCGCCCTTGAACGTGTGGATTTCCCGTTGCAGGTTTTCCACAAGTTTGCGGTCAGCCAGCTTGTCGCGCCACGTGTTGAGCAGCGTATCGCAGCGTTCCAGCACTTCAACTGCTTCTTCGAGGAAGATGGAAAGGATGCTGCCTTCCTCGATTTGGATCGCGCCGGGTTCATCCAGTTCCGTCTCCGACGGTTGATCTGCGGCAGGGGTTTCCGGAATATCAGGTACGCTCTCGCTGATGGATTCGGCTTTGGCCTCAACGGTTTCGACCGGTTTTGCTTGCTCAGTGCTGTCTTCAAGTTCTGCCAGTGCTGCCACATCGGCCAACAGCTGTTCGTCATCAAGCGGATAGCTGGTTGCATTGCCATCCTCGAGGATGGAAAGGCGCTGGTGGAAACGGTGCAGGCAGGTCTGTACAGCTAAAGAGGCGGCTTTCGTCGCCGGACGGCCTTTTTGCAGGCGGCTTTCCAGATAACTCTCGAGTACGCGCGCAACTGCCGCCTCCTGGCCGAGAGGCGACATGGATAGCGTACCAGCCAATGTATGCATCACCCGGACGATTTCTGGAGTAACGCTTTGGCTGGAACCCGAGACGAGGCCGTTTACGAATCCTTCCAGCTGTGCAAGGTAGCCCCGAACTTCGCCTGCCATCAGTTGGCGCAGGGTTGGGTCCATGTCGCCGGGTGTCAGTAGTTGCTCCAGGGAAGGTGAGGCGTCATCCTCTTCGCCGGTACGGGTTACTCCGGCAGTTTCAGGCCTGACTTTCCTGGCGGTTCCGGCCGTGTCCTGAATCAGTGACACAAGGGATGCCGGCAGGGCTGATAGTAATTTCTGTTGGTCAGGCTGGCTGCCACCAGCCTGTGTTCGTGTAAACGAAGTAAGATTCTCGATGCCTGTTTCATCAAGTTCGCTGTGTTCGCCCACAAGTCGCGCGCGCAAGGGGTCCAGTGCGGCAATGGCCAAGCGGACGGTGTCGGCTATTTGCTGGTTGAATGTAATCCGGTTTTCAATCAAGTTGTTGAGCAGGTTCTCGATCTGCCCGGAAAAATCACCAATTTCCATGGCGCCGACCATTCGACCGCTACCCTTGAGTGTGTGGAAGCCACGTCTGAGCTCAGAAACTGCCTTGTTGTCCGACGTATTATCAAGCCATGCTTCCAATCCATCTTCGAGTTGGATACGCACCGAGTCGTATTCCTCCAGGAAGATTCCCAGCATGGCCGGATCGATTTCCGGCGATACTGGCGCAGGTCCTGTGGTTTTCGCAGGCCCGCGAGCGTCTGATATCCGGTCCGGAAGGGTGATGGTCGTCTCGGCCACATCGTCACCACTCGAACTGGCTTCCGGCAGGCCTTCGAGACTGGCGTGCATTATCTGGAGGAATCTCAGGCTGTCACTTTGCTCATCGCGGCAGCCGGCCAGGTAGAGCTCAAGGGCAGCGACGGCGTCCGCCAGGGACTCCAGGTTGGCTACCTCTCCGTCTATGTTGGACAACGCGGCATTCAATGCACGCACGAGCTTGTCAGTCAGTGCCGCCACTTCCTCCTGCGCAGCGACGCTGAGTGCGCCGGATATCTGCTCCAGTGGTTTAGCGTAATCAGCTTCTGTATCGCCTTCGAGACGCTTCCTTACCGCCTCCTGTACTTCGTACAGATTGCTGACACATTCATCGAGCAAATGGCTGAGAATGTGCCTTTGCTCCTGCGGTGGAAGGGAAATAAATTGGCTGCTTTCTTCTTCCTCTACCGGTTCGCCCAGCAACTGGATATGAGTGTCCAGAACCGCTTCGACTTCCAGCAGCTTCTGAGCCAGAGCCAATAGTGGCGAATCGAGGTCCATGTTCGTGACGTTATCTGTGTCTTCCAACGACGGCAGCAGGTCTTCGACCGCTTTGGCTGCCACTGGCAGGTTGAGCATGTCGAGTGTGTCGGCCAGTTGCCGCAACGAAGTCTTGCTTTCGGTGCGTTGCTCCGCGTCCACGCGACCGGTTCGCAGTTCCATGTCCAGTGTGTCTTTGACCTGGCTCAGTTCCTCACGCACGGCATCGCCAATCGACTGGAACAAACCGGCATCGCGACCCGTGACGGCACCCCTGGCGCGCAACAGGGCATCGCGATCGGGAATAAGTTCTTCAAGCCTGAATCGCTCACGCAGGATGTCAGTCGCCTTGCTTCCAGGCCTTGACTGCGCTGCATAGAAAAGCAGGGCACGAGACAATGCCGTAATGGTTTCCATCGGCGGCCCGTCTTCACCGCCCTCAGTCATGGCCTTCAAGGTCAGGTCCAGTCGGGCAAACAGACGGCGCAGCGGAAGGTCATTGTCGATCGAGCCATCGCGCAGGCCCTGCATAGCCTGCTCGGCGATCCACCAAAGGCGCCTCAATTCATTGCGCCCCAATTTAATATAGAGCTTTCTGCAAACGGTCTGCATCGGTTCGAGCAGAGTGTCTTTTGACTGCTCCTTCAGCCAACCCAGCAACGCACTCTGGTACTGGCTTCGGATCCGGCGGGAGAATGCCGCGAAATCTGATGTTGCGATGGCGTCCGCCTCACTGCCACTCAGTTCCGGAATCATGACGTCGAGATTGGGGGCAAACAGCGTGCCTTCTGACAACAGAGACTCGTCGTAGGTCGCACGTAGTTCGTTCAACGTGGGCAGTAGCAGGATAGGAAGGTCTTCGTGGCCCGCCTGCAGCCTGTCCAGGTAGGACGGCAACACAATGACTGCGTCGGTCAGTGCATTCAGCGACTCCTCACGGTTTGCTTTACCACTATGCAGCATGTGTCCGCCCACCGCGATCATTTCATCGGTCAGAATGCAGGCGCCTTGCTGCTCCATGGTCAGGAAGGTGAGGTTCAGTTGCTCGAGTTCTTCCTGTACAGCCATCAGCGGCTCACGGCGGGTCATGTCTTCCGCATACGCTTCAAGATTCTCGCGCACAACTTGCAGGCATTCGTCGAGGTCTTCGCGGACCCAACCAATGGCCGAACTGGCGTTTGAGCCTTCAAGCATCGTTTCCATCCCTTGATTTTGGCAACTTGAAATCGGCGACCGATTCACTGAGTTTGTGAACCAGATCGGCCAGTCTGCCCATGGCCTGTGCGGTCTGCTTGCTGCCCCCTGATGTCTGGATGGAAACATCGCGAATGCTATTCATTTGCCCTGCCACCTGCGTGGCTGTTTCTGATTGGGCCTGGGCTTCCTGGGAAATATCCTCAATCAGCCGGGAAAGGTCTTTGGAAACGGACTCGATCCGCTGTAACGCCTCGCCTGCGTCTTCCGCTTTTTTTGCTCCGGAGACAACTTCAGAGGTCGTGGACTCCATTGAGACAACAGCTTCAGATGTATCGGCCTGAATGTTCTGCACCAGCATCTCAATCCGGCGTGTCGCATTGGTTGCGCGTTCAGCCAGCCGCTGAACTTCATCTGCCACTACCGCGAAGCCGCGACCGGCCCCGCCGGCAGACGCGGACTGGATTGCAGCGTTAAGTGCGAGGATGTTGGTCTGCTCCGCGATTCCGTTAATGAGTTCGACGATGTCGCCGATCTCCTGGGACGATTCACCCAATCGCTTGATGCGTTTTGATGTTTCCTGGATTTGGTCACGGATCGTATCCATGCCCTTGATGGTCTGCTGCACCATTTGCGAACCGCTGTGCGCTATAGCCACTGAGCGCTGGGCCACTTCGCTTGACTCAAGCGACCGCTTGGCCATGCCGTCGAAAGAATCAGCCATCTCGTTGATCGTGTCGGTTGCCTCGCGTACCTGCTCGGCCTGGAGACCTGAAGCAATGGCGAGTTTGCTAGTCGTTTCCATGGTCTCGTTGGCGGATTCTGAAACCGTCTGTGCCGTGATGTTGATTCCCGTCACCAGTTCGCGAAGCTGCTCTACGGCGAAGTTGATCGCGTCGGCTATTGCGCCAGTCATGTCGTCGGTCACCGTGGCCTTAACCGTCAGGTCACCGTCAGCCAGCGAACTCATTTCATCCAACAAACGCATGATCGAGAGCTGGTTTTTCTGATTCTGCATTCCGGCTTCAATGGCTCGATGTCTTTCAGAACTCAGGAATGACCGAACCATCAGGGCTATTGAAACCAGGATCACAATCAGTGCAAGGGAACCGGACCAAAGTGACGGCCACAACCGGGTGTCTGAACGGCTTAGTACGTCGTCAGCCACTTGGCGTGAAAGGTCGAACATGCCCAGGCTGTCGATGAATATTTCGTCGGCCGCACCGCGCACTGCCAGTATGTCGCTGGTCGAAGTCAGGATGGTATTCAGCTGGGGTCGGGCGTTATTGTAGAGCAGGCGGGCTGCAACCAGCGACTTCATCGCATTTGAGTTCCTTACTTTAGTGACTCCCACGCTTCGGCTGCCTTGCAGCAGGGCGTCCATCGTCTGCTCGAAATCTTCGATTTCCCGGGTAAAACTTTCAGCCGCGGCGACCGACCCGGTGCCGCCCCGGAGCATTTCATTCAGGTGCCGTAATATGCGGTCCGATAAAACCGATTGCCGCCCGGCTACGAAAATCTGGTTGCTGGGGGCATTGCTCTTGGTCAACTCCCTTACGGCGTTATCAGTCAGTTCCTGTATTTCCGGAATCACTTCGATGAAGGACTTGCTGGCGGCGGCGAGATCCAGTACCAGCGTTTCACGATCGAGAATGCTTTTCGCATTCACATCCATCCTGGTCCATTTTCTGTCCAGTTCCGCCAGCGTTTCTGACAAGGTGCCGGAATAGGCAGGCAGAGAGCGACGCTGATCACCATTCTTCAACGCATCCACTGCATCGGAGATGATTCCAGCGGAATCACCAAGCTGAAAAAAAGCAATGCTGTTTCCTTCTACGGCCTCTGTGGCCGACTTCGACAATTGCTGTGAATGCACTTGCAGGTCAGTCGACAGCCTGATCCACGCCTGTTCATTCCGGCTTTCCCTGGTGTTCAGGAAAAAGGTGGTGGCAACGAACGCCAGTAACAGAACCAGGAATCCGACCATCGCATAAAGACGCCCGGATTTCTGTTGTGTTGCTGGCTTGAAATCAGTTGATGTCATTTTTTTTATGTCATTTTCTGTTGCGAGTGATTTTTCCGAAATCGAGATTCAGTCCGCCGCGCCATTGAGGAACTCCGCTGAATTGAAAAGTCGATCAAGATTCAGTTCCTTCCAGGATTCGGTACCGAGGTCATGTTGTTTACTCACGAAGCCATCCAACGGTGATTCCTCGTCCAGTTGAGCGGGAACCGCATCACCGTCAATGAAATGCCGTTGCCCGAAAACCTCTTCGATCAACAGTCCTATTGGCGCCTTATTCAGGCTGGTAGCCAGTAGCCGGCTGCGGGCTGTAATCGGGGTTCTGATTCCGGTAAAAAACCAGCAAAGGTCAACAACGGTCAGCAACTCACCACGTACGTTCGCCAGTCCGATGATCCACTGTTTGGCTCCCGGCACTGGCGTGGCTTGCGGGCATGGCAGAATTTCGCTGATGCGATTGATATTGCAGGTCAGGCGAGTATCGCCGACGCTAAACGTGACACCGCTCCATTCCTCGGAGGCCCCGTCGCCGCTGTTGGCGCCGGGTGAAAATTTAGCGCTGCGCTTTTCGTATTCAAGCAGCTTTGCAATCGAGGCATTTTTACCAATCAGTTTCATCCGTCCCTTCACTTTCCCTGTTAGTGGAACTTCACTGTTCAGCGTGGATCAGGGGGCTGCGTGCTGGGCCACCGCCGCAAGCAACTCCTCTTTGGTAAATGGTTTCGTGAGGTAGAGGTCAGAGCCTACAACTCGTCCACGCGCCTGGTCGAACAGGCCATCTTTGCTGGTCAGCATCACCACTGGAGTGGCCCTGAACTGGGCATTGTTTTTGATAATGGCGCAAGTTTGGTAACCGTCCAACCGTGGCATCATTATGTCAACAAAAATGAGGTCCGGGTGGTGTCGTGCAACCATAGATAAGGCTTCAAATCCGTTTTCAGCCGTGACGACGTCGTATCCTTCGGCGGTCAGCATGGATTCTGCCGAGCGCCTGATGGTTGAACTATCATCAACGACGAGAATGCGCACGGCCGAACCTGCGGTTTCACCGTTCATCTTCTCTTGTGTGTGTTCTTCAGTCATAAATCCATCCCTGGTTACTCATCTGATGCGGGTGCTTTCTTACACCCAAACATGCACACCTCCCCGCAAGTGTTATTCTGCCGGGACGTTCTAGTCTACCACTTTCGTCTTCAGTTTCCAGCAGTAACAACAGCTTATAAAAAAAAGTTAAGACACATAATGCAAAAGAATGCTGGAATAGCTGCTCCGCAAATCCGATAATAATAGACTACAGATGCCCGAGTCCAAGACAGGAGCTATGTCCGATTCTTTGAAAATCAGCGGCAGTAACTTGAAAACCGGAGTGGTGATGGATCCGATTTCCGGCATCGCAGCCTACAAAGACTCTACTTTTGCGATGCTGCTGGAAGCCCAGCGCCGTGGTCACGAAATCTGGTACATGGAACCCTCAGACCTGACCATCAGGGATGGTTCAGCCCTGGGGCATATGAGGCAGCTCTCGGTCAGAGACAACAACGACGACTGGTTCACCCTGGGCGAGAGCGAAAACCGGGAGCTGGCAACGCTGGATATTCTCCTGATGCGCAAGGATCCGCCGTTTGACATGGATTATGTCTACACCACTTATGTGCTGGACCTGGCTTCGATGGCCGGCGTTACGGTCATGAACCGGCCACAGGCGCTGCGAGACGCCAATGAAAAGTGCTTCATCACGCATTTCCCACAGTGTTGTGTGCCGGCATTGATTTCCCGTAGCTCGGCTGAAATCAAGGACTTCGTTCATGAGCAGGGATTGTCTGTGGTCAAACCACTGGACGGCATGGGTGGTGAATCAATTTTCCAGGTTCAGCCGGAAGACCCCAACCTGAACGTCATTCTGGAGACAATCACTGCAAAAGACCGTGACCTGGTCATGGTCCAGAGTTACATTCCCGAGATTACCCAGGGGGATAAGCGTATTCTTGTGATTAATGGAAAACCGGTTCCCTACGCATTGGCGCGGATACCGGGTGCGGGCGACTTCAGGGGTAACCTCGCCAAGGGCGGAACGGGTAAAGGCGTAGCCTTAACGGAACGTGATTACCTGATTTGTGAACAACTGGCGCCTGAATTGAAGCGCCGCGGCATTGTATTCGCTGGCCTGGACGTAATTGGAGATTGGCTCACTGAAATTAACGTGACCAGCCCAACCTGCATACGGGAACTGGATTCAGAATACGGCCTAAATATTGCGGGAGAAATTTTCGACGTGCTCGAAGCGTCGAGGAAATGAGGAAGTAGTAACGGCATGATGCTGGATTCCAACAGTTACAGATCCTGGACACGGGACCGATTCATGATGTTCCTGGTGCTCGCGATTGCAGTGCACATGCTGCTGTTTTTTGGTATTAATTTCGGCGTGTCGCTGAATCCTGCGCCTCGCCTCGCCGACACGCTCGAAGTAGTGCTGGTGAATTGGCGCTCGGAGGAAGAGCCCGACAAGGCGGACTACCTGGCCCAGGCTTCGCAACAGGGTGGCGGCGAGACCGCCGAGAGGCTCCGGCCTTCGGAGCCTCTCGGCGGTATACTGCCCACGCTGCAGGACGGGCAGGATTCGCAACAGCTTGTTGATCAAATACCCGCACCCCAGGTTGATGCTCGTGAAATAGTCTCTGTTGAAACAGAAAACGAAACAATCCTTCGCCAGACCACCATTGAACAGCAGGAAACTGAGCACCCGAATGCGTCCGAGCTGATGCAGCAAAGCATAAGTATGGCCAGCCTTCAACCCGAGATAGGCCGGCAACGCCAATGGAAGTCAAGGCTGCTAAAACGCGAGTTTATTTCCGCCAACACGAGGGAATACGAATTTGCCAGCTATATGAGCACCTGGGTTTCAAAAGTTGAGCGCGTGGGCAATATGAATTACCCCAGCGAACTACGGCGCAGGAAACTGCACGGTGATCTTATCCTGATGGTGGGTATTGCCAAGAACGGCACGGTGGAAAGTATCGATGTGATGCGCAGCTCCGGCGTATCGGAAATCGATCAGGCCGCCATCAGAATCGTACAGCTCGCCGCGCCTTATTCACCCCTGCCGCACAACATTACAGACCGTGTAGATATCCTCCACATCACACGAACCTGGCGCTTCGAATCCGGATTCGACGTCAAGTAGGAGCGAATTTATTCGCGATTTTGATGAGACCAGGCTTATTCGCGATGATCGCGAATGAATTCGCTCCTACAACTCACACCGCAGCACGACATGGTCGACCACCTTGACGGTGTTCATGTTTCCTCCGGCCCGATCCATTTTTTGACTTTCGGTGCACGGTAATCGCTGAACCGGTCCAGCAGGGATCCGGGCGTCTCATCCATGATGATCATCGGCCGGTATGCCTCTTTTACAAACTGTTGTTCGATCGCTTTTTCAAGGAATGCATAAAGGTGGTCGTAGTACGAGGCGATGTTCAGCAGGCCGCAGGGTTTTTCATGAAACCCGAGCTGGGCCCAGGTGAGCATTTCGAAAATCTCCTCGATGGTACCCCAGCCCCCTGGAAGCGCAATGAACCCGTCTGACAGCTCGGCCATCTTTGCTTTACGCTCATGCATGGAACTCACCAAGATCAGCTCGTCAAGACCCTCGTGCGACACTTCCTTGGTTGCCAGGCTGTGCGGTATGACCCCGATGGCCCGTCCTCCTCTCTCTAAAACGGCATCTGCGACGGCGCCCATCATGCCTACACTGGCGCCGCCATAAACCAGGCCCAGCTCGCGGGCTGCCAGTTCATATCCCAGCAAGCGCGCCATTCCCCGGTATTCGGGGAGCCGGCCGGGGTTGGAGCCGCAATAGACGCAAACCATTTTCATTCAATCGCCCGCCAGGCTTTTTTCTTTTGCTCAAGGCTCATGCCTGCGTTGGCAGGGCTGGTTGAAGGCAGACGTTGCAGTCTAATCCCGGCAGCTGCCCCATCGAGGCTGGGTAATACCTGTTTCATGTAAATCGCCTCTGCCTTGGCACCATTGAAAAAAACACGGGTGATGTCCGGGTGGGCAGTGAAGAATTGCTGAAAATCATTTGCTACGATCGTGCGGTCATCGATATCCGAGTCGAGGCTGCCGGTCCGGGAACAGGTTTTCAGGACGTCCCAGACGGCGACACCATTTTGCACAAGTCCATCCGCACATTGCTGATAGTTCTTGTCTGCGAGATCCAAAATGCTGCCAATAATTGGCCAGAAGCCGTTACGCGGATGGGCGTAGTAACGCCGCCGCGTCAGAGACTCGCGGCTGGGCATGCTGCCCAGTATCAATGTCCTGGCATCAGGCCGGCTGATTGGAGGAAAGCCCTGGATTTTAGCCACTGGCGGATTGTAACCAGTTTTCGAGGATGATTTGGGCCGCCATGGCGTCCAGTTGGCTGGCGTTCTTTCTCCTTAAGTTGCCGCTGGCTCTGAGTTCTGCGAAACGGCTTTGTGCAGCGCGTGAGCTCAGCCGCTCATCCGCATAGACCAGCTCAAGTGAAAATCGCTTTTGCAAAGCCGCGCCAAACCGGCGGGCGGCTTTTGACATTTCAGTTTCCTCACCCTCGGAGTCAAGTGGCAGTCCAACCAGCAATGTTGTGGGTTTCCAGTCCTTCACCAGGCGATCAATGGCAATCCAGTCTGGCTGCCGTGAATGTTTGACCGTTTCCAGGCTGCTCGCGGTATTCGTGGCGGCTTGGCCTACGGCAACGCCGATACGGCGCAATCCAAAATCAAATCCCATGATATACCCGCGGGTTAGCGCGGTATCAGGCATGTCCGGCTTCCGAATGCAGTTGGTCTATCTTGATCCCCAATCGACCGAGCGCTTCGTCGAAGCGGTTGAATAGTGGCATGTCGAAAACGATGTCTGTATCGGCTGACACGGATAGCCAGGCATTTGCGAGCATTTCGTGTTCAAGTTGTCCGCCACCCCAACCGGCATAACCGAGTGCGACAACGTATTTTTCAGGTCCAGAGCCTGCGGCAATGTCTGACAAAACATCCCGGGACGTCGTGACCATGATTTCCTCTCCAACCTCCATGCTGGAATCGTAACCCTCCATGGGGTTGTGCAGAACAAATCCCCGGTCCGGAGCAACGGGCCCGCCCTCCAGTACTGGAAGCTTGCAAAGCGTGTCGTTTTCGCAATCAATATTCAGCTGGGAAAAAATTTCACCCAGGGTAAAGTTGGACAGGCGGTTGATTGTAATCCCGATAGCACCGGTTTCATTGTGCTGGCACAGCAGCGTCACGCTGCCGACAAAATTTGAATCCACCATGCTGGGCATGGCAATCAGCATTTGGTGATCCAGGTACCCGGCGGGCTTGTTTTCATTTACCTCGGTCATGCTGTTCAGATTGGACGCTCCCCGAACATTTTTCAAGTACCGCTTGCTACAATGAGAAGATAATGGCCCAGATGCCCGTCGAAGATAAAAAGCCCAATAAGGAACCGTTCCTGAAACGCCCGGTTCGCAGTTTCGTCCTGCGCGCAGGCCGCTTGACCGAGGGTCAGAAGCGCGCGCTGAATGAATTGTGGCCTCTTTACGGGATTGAAGATGGCGCAAACGAGTTGGACCTCGAGGCCCTGTTTGGCAACGACCATCCGGTTGTCATGGAGATCGGTTTCGGTAATGGTGATGCGACCTGGCAGATGGCCCTCGCTCAACCGGAGGAAAATTACCTGGGCGTGGAAGTCCACAGGCCAGGAGTCGGGCACTTGCTGTTGAAGCTCGAAGAAAACGGTATCAGCAATGTTCGTATTGCCTGCGAGGATGCCGTCGAATTGCTTCACACGCGGATTCCGCGGGATTCTCTTGGCGGCGTTAGAATTTATTTCCCTGACCCATGGCCCAAGAAAAGACATCACAAGCGGCGTATTATCCAGACGCCTTTTATCGAGTTACTGGAACGAAAAATGCAGGCCGGGAGCATCCTGCACATGGCAACTGATTGGGAACAATACGCCGAGCACATGCTGGAAGTGATGCACAATAGGATGAATTTTGAATGTCTAGCACCGGATGGCAAGGCTTGTCTGAAGCCTGGGTGGCGACCGGCGACCAAGTACGAAAAGCGGGGCGAGCGCCTGGGCCACGGGGTGTTCGACCTCGTTTTCAGGCGAACACCCTGAACAGGAGAGAAGCGTTTGATGGAGACCGGACTGACACTGACAGCTGACATGATGTTGGTTCTGCTTATTCTGACTGCCACGATTGGCCTGTTCGTGTCGGAACTCGTGCGTGTCGACATCGCCGCAATTCTGGTGATGGTGGTTATCGGTTTGGCCGACCTGGTGCCGGCAACAGAACTGTTCGATGGATTTGCCTCCAATGCTGTGCTCTCCATCATCGCGGTGATGATACTGGGGGCCGGTCTGGACAGAACGGGTGTAATGACCGTTGTGTCGGCCTTTATTCTCAAGCTCGGGGGGAAAACCGTATCGCGAATAGTGCCCCTGGTTTCAGGAACGGTTGGCCTGATTTCCGGTATCATGCAAAACGTTGGGGCGACCGCCCTGTTCATGCCGGTAATGTCCCGGATTTCCACCCGCACAAGTATTCCGCTGTCGCGGCTCCTGATGCCGATGGGAACCTGCGCCATCCTCGGAGGAACTTTGACAATGGTCGGTTCGTCCCCGTTGATACTGCTCAATGACTTGATAGAAAACGCCAACGAATCGTTGCCGCCGGGCGTCCAAACGCTCGAGACTTTTCACCTGTTTGATGTGACTCCAATTGGCATCGTTTTGCTGTTGGCTGGGATAGTCTACTTTCTGGTAGCGGGTAAATTTCTCCTGCCTCAAGCTAAGAAAAAGGCAACAGGGGTGCCCGCCCGGACCAAGACTTATTTTGCCGATGTTTACGGCATCAAGGGCGATGTCTACGAGTTGCTCGTTACAGTTGACAGTCCCCTGGTTGGCATGACCGTCGCAGATGCAGAAGAATTGGAAGATGCTCCCATGTTGCTGGCCATCCGAAACACGGATGAGCCCAGGCTGGCACCACCCTCGGACGAAATGATCTGGGTGGGCACCATACTGGGCGTCATGGGTACACGGGACGTGGTGGGTCGCTTCGCCCTGGAGAACCAGTGCAGAGTCCAGCCTCGGTTGCGAACATTCGGTGGCCTGTTTAACGCGAGCAGGGCGGGTATTTCAGAAGTTGTCATTCCACCAGGGTCCAGGCTGGTTGGTCAAACGGTCGGAGAAGTACGGCTTCGTACCCGTTATGGAATCAGCGTGCTGGCCATCAACCGCCGGGGTGAAGTCCTCACCGAAGGGGTGCGCGACACCGAGCTCGAGACCGGTGACTGCCTGGTGTCGCACAGCACCTGGCGTGATTTATCAGTCGTCGGCCAGGAGCGCGATTTCATCGTTGCAACGGATATACCCAAGGAAGAACAGCGCCCGCACAAAGTCAGCCATGCACTGGTCTTTTTTGCAATTTCCATAAGCATGATTATTTTCAGTGATTACCGGCTTTCCATCTCGCTGTTGGTAGGTGCAATGGGCATGGTGCTGACCGGTGTACTCAGTATGGATGAAGCATACAGGTCGGTGAGTTGGAAAACGGTTTTCCTTCTGGCCAGCCTGATACCTCTGGGACAGGCAATGGAACGGACTGGAACCGCAGCCTGGATCGCCCAGGAAATCATGATCATCCTGGGTGATGTTCCGGACCTTGCCATCCAGGTAGCGCTGGCCGTGTTGGCCACGATATTCAGCCTGGTGATGTCTAATGTGGGAGCAACGACCATCCTCGTGCCAATTTCTGTGAGTATCGCACTGGCCACGGGCGCTAACCCCGCGATGTATGCGCTGATCATTGCGCTCTCGACATCGAATGCCTTTATTCTGCCAACCCACCAGGTCAATGCCCTGATCATGGGGCCGGGCGGCTATCGCGTGGCAGATTTCATCAGGGTGGGAACCCCGATGAGCCTGATCTTCATCGTCGTCATGCTGACGATGGTCAATCTGATATTCTAGAGTTGTCTCCATGCAATATTACATCTCTCCACCACCGATGAATCCCTTGTCCCGCCTGCTGGCGGGAATACTAGCTGTGCTTGCGCTGGCGGGCGCCTTCTTCTTTGGCGTGTTCGTACTGGTTTTGGCCGTTTCTGTGGGATTTTTTGGCTGGCTGATTCTCTGGATTCGCATGTGGTGGGTTCGGCGAAAAGGCTCCCCGACCGATAATCGGCAGGGTAAAGTAATAGATGCTGAATACACCGTTGTATCGCGGCAGGATGAAGATTAGCAGTTTCACTCGTATAATGGCCCGGAAAGGCTTTCAGGAAAAAACATGTCAACAATCAGGGAAATCCTCGACCAGAAAGGAAATATGGTGCTAACGGTCACAGGCCAGGTGTCTGTTCTCGACGCCATAGGTAAAATGTCTGAAGCTAACATTGGCGCGATTGTTATCCAGGAGGGTGATCAGCCGATCGGGATATTTACGGAGCGTGACTATCTCAGGAAGATCGCCCTGAAGGGTCGTTCATCAAAAAAAACCGAGGTATCAGAAGTGATGTCTTCGCCCCTGATTACGGTCGATACATCAGAGGCAACGCGCAATGCCATGGAAACCATGACCGAGCGTCGCTGCCGGCACCTGGTAGTCACCGAGGGTAAAAAATTGGTGGGCATCGTTTCACTGGGCGACCTGGTGAAACACATATTGCACGAAAAAGAAGCGGAAGTGGAACAACTTTCAAGCTACATAAAGGGAAACTATTAGGTTCGACTCGTTCCGAACGCTCAAGCTGAGCCATCTGAAGTTGGAGGAGACTTATTTTTCATCGCTTTGCGGACGGCTGCCCGGGTTTCTGACGTGCTTCGCCCCTTCTTGTATTGATCCAACACTATGGATTCCACCTGGTTGAGTATTTTGTCCATCGAACCGGCGGGATGGGAAATACCCAGTGGCTGCTGGTGCCCGAAGAGATTGATCCAACGCTCACTGCGCCGGCCGAGTTTGATCAGTCTGCGGAATTCGCGATCACAATCTTCCCCGCCCCGCAACAGCCCAACCAGGGCGACGAGAAGTGAAATTGGGATAAGAACCGCATCGCGAAAGCCGTCAGCGAGTAGTTTGAGTTGAAGAACGGCGGTTTCCCGGATCAAGGTAATGCGCGGACTCTGGTTTGTGCTGTTCATGGAAAGTATTATCAGGCTCCTGTGTTCGTTCTATCCTAACCCCGGGAGGCAACCGATGAAATACCTGCACACGATGGTGAGGGTCACCGATCTTGATGAATCACTGGATTTTTACTGCAATAAACTCGGCCTGGTGGAAGTTACGCGCAAGGAAGTACCGCAAGGCCGGTTTACGCTGGTGTTCCTGGCCGCTCCGGGCGACCAGAGCGCACAGGTGGAACTGACCTACAACTGGGATCCGGAGGAGTACGATGGCGGCCGGAATTTTGGACACCTTGCCTACGCTGTTGAAAATATCTATCAGATCTGTCAACAGTTGATGGACGGTGGTGTGACAATCAACCGGCCGCCGCGAGACGGCCACATGGCCTTTGTGCGCTCACCGGATGGAATTTCAATCGAGTTGCTGCAGCACGGAGAGTCGCTGCCACCGGTCGAACCCTGGGCTTCTATGGAAAATTCCGGAAGCTGGTAACCGGTTCCGTTGATCCGGCACAGATCAATTCTTTTGCGTTGGCATGGCAGATTAGTTAGAATATATATCTCTTTATCTTGATTGAAAGATGTAATGTTTGAAGCAGGTGGAACCTGACAAGCGAGGATCATCAATAATGGGTAGTTTTCTGTTTACGTCCGAATCGGTTTCCGAGGGTCACCCGGACAAAGTTGCCGACCAAATTTCCGATGCCGTTCTGGACGCAATCCTGGCTGAGGACCCCAACGCCCACGTGGCTTGTGAAACATTTATCAAGACCGGCGTAGCGATCGTGGGCGGTGAAATTACCACCAGCGCCTGGGTCGACCTGGAAGACCTGATCCGCAAGGTAATCGTTGACATTGGTTACGATTCCTCGGAAGTCGGTTTCGATGGACACACCTGCGCCGTGATGAACATCATCGGCAAGCAGTCTCCGGATATAAATCGAGGGGTTTCCCGCGAGCGCCCTGAGGACCAGGGCGCCGGCGATCAGGGTCTGATGTTCGGTTACGCCACCAACGAAACAGACGTGCTTATGCCGGCGCCAATCTATTACGCCCATGAACTGGTCAAGCGCCAGAGCGTTGTACGGCGCGCAACCGAAGACGGCCGCTATCACCTGCGCCCGGATGCGAAAAGCCAGGTCACATTCCGCTATGAGGACGGCAAGCCGGTGGGTATTGATGCCGTGGTTCTTTCCACCCAGCACAACGCGGAGTCCAGCCAATCGGATTTGCGCGAACTGGTGATGGAGGAAATCATCAAGCCGGTACTTCCCTCCAATTGGCTCAACGGCAACACCAAGTACCTTATCAATCCAACCGGACGTTTTGAAGTCGGTGGTCCCGTTGGAGACGCCGGCCTGACGGGTCGCAAAATTATTGTCGATACATACGGCGGTATGGCCCGGCACGGTGGTGGTGCTTTTTCCGGCAAGGACCCGTCCAAGGTTGACCGATCTGCAGCTTATGCCAGCCGCTATGTGGCCAAGAACATCGTGGCCGCAGGACTGGCGGACCGTCTGGAAATCCAGGTTTCCTACGCTATCGGTGTAGCTGAGCCCACCTCGGTAACTGTTGATACCTTTGGAACAGAACACATCCCGGCAAGACAGATTGAGCAGATCGTTCGCCAGGAATTTGATCTCAGGCCTTATAGCATCATCCAGATGCTGGACCTGATCCAACCCATTTACCTGCCCCTGGCCGCTTACGGCCATATGGGCCGGGAAGACCTGAATGTTAAGTGGGAATCGGTTGACCGCGTCGAGCAAATCCGCTCGGCGGCCGGGCTCTGATACCACGACCCATTATTGGAGAATTAAATTGAGTGCTGTAATTGAAGAATTGAAAAAACACGATTATTACGTTGCTGATATTGAGCAGGCTGATTTTGGCCGTAAGGAAATTTCCATCGCGGAAACCGAAATGCCCGGGCTCATGTCTTTGCGTGAAGAGTACAAAGACGAGCAACCGCTTAAAGGAACAAGGATCGCGGGTAGTTTGCACATGACGATCCAGACGGCGATGCTGATCGAGACCTTGAAAGCCCTGGGTGCAGACGTACGTTGGGCTTCCTGTAATATTTACTCGACGCAGGATCATGCGGCGGCGGCCATCGCTGCCGGCGGCACGCCCGTTTTCGCATTCAAGGGCGAGACGCTGGACGAATACTGGGAGTTCACCCACCGGATTTTCAACTGGGGCCCCGGCGATAATGATGAAGATTTCGCCAACATGATCCTGGACGATGGCGGTGACGCAACCCTGTTGCTGTATTTGGGCGCCAGGGCCGAAAAAGACATATCGGTTCTCGACAGCCCGTCCAGCGAGGAAGAAGTCGCTTTGTTCAACTCCATTCGCAAGCGGCTGGATACACGCCCCGGTTGGTATACCAGGGCCCTCTCACAAATACGGGGGGTGACTGAAGAGACTACTACCGGCGTGAAGCGCTTGTATCAAATGGCCAAAGACGGCGAACTGCCGTTCCCGGCCATCAACGTCAACGATTCGGTAACGAAATCGAAATTTGACAACTTTGTACGGTTGCCGCGAGTCGCTGGTAGACGGCATCAAGCGGGCGACCGACGTCATGGTGGCCGGCAAGATTGCGCTGGTGGCGGGTTATGGTGACGTCGGCAAAGGCTGTGCGCAATCACTTAAAGGACTGGGAGCCACCGTTTGGGTTACCGAGATCGATCCAATTTGTGCGCTGCAGGCCGCAATGGAAGGCTTCAGGGTTGTGACCCTGGAACAAGCCGCAGACAAGGCGGATATCTTTGTATCCGCGACCGGCAATTACCACGTGATCACCCATGACCACATGGCTGCCATGAAGCACCAGGCTATCGTCTGCAACATCGGGCATTTCGACAACGAGATCGACGTGGCCAGCCTGAAACGGTACGAGTGGGAGAACATTAAACCCCAGGTGGATCACATCATCTTCCCTGATGGAAAACGCATCATCCTGCTGGCCGAAGGACGGTTGGTGAACCTGGGATGCGGCACCGGCCACCCCAGTTTCGTCATGTCCAACTCGTTCAGCAACCAGGTTCTCGCTCAAATGGAGTTGTGGAACCACCGCGACCGCTATGATCTCCAGGTTTACGTACTGCCCAAGCAACTCGACGAGAAGGTGGCACATCTGCATCTCGAACGTATCGGTGCCCAACTAACTGAGCTGACAGAAGAGCAGGCACAGTATATCGGGGTGGGAGTACAGGGTCCTTACAAGCCGGACCATTACCGCTACTGATTCCTGGCAGTGCCCCGGATATCATTTGAGTTTTTCCCGCCAAGGACGGCGGAACAGAAACTGATACTGGAGTCGACCTGGCAGAAACTCGCGCCGCTGAATCCGGATTACCTGTCGGTAACTTTCGGCGCGGGCGGCTCTACCCTCGAAGCAACCCGGGACGCCGTTGAAGCCCTGGCGGCGCAGACCGATGTTCCCGTGGCGCCGCATGTTTCCTGTATGGCACAAAGCGAGGGCATGCTGCGCAAAATCCTGGCGGCTTATCTTGAACGAGGCATCAACCGCCTGGTTGTGCTGCGTGGCGACCGGCCGGAAGGGCTGTTGGGGTCCGGTCCGTTCCAATACGCCAATGAACTGGTCAGCTTTATTCGTCGGGAATTTGGAAGAGATTTCCATATCGAGGTCGCGTGCTACCCGGAATTTCATCCGGAGTCAAAATCCCCCCAGCTAGAGTTGCACTACTTCAAACAAAAAGTTGACGCGGGTGCCAACGGTGCGGTCACCCAGTACTTTTACAATGCCGACAGCTACTTCAGTTTCGTTGATGATTGCCGCCGTAATGGAATCGACGTTCCCATTACCCCTGGTATCATGCCCATCACGAATTACCGGCAACTTTCCCATTTCTCGAACATCTGTGGCGCCGAAATTCCGCAGTGGATCAGGCGTCGGCTTGCGGGGTATGGGAGCGATGGTGCATCCATCCGTGCCTTCGGCCTGGACGTGGTGACTGCGTTGTGCGAGCGTTTATTGAAAGGCGGGGCTCCCGGATTACACATCTATACGCTAAACCGGGCCAACGCCAGCTTCCTGCTGTGGCAACGGCTCAATTCCTGATAGTGGACTGCAGCCAATACAATGCTGCGTAAATTTTCGGATCGAGGGGCTTGCCGGCAGATTGTTGGCCGTCAGCCAGCCATCCACTTCCGTCAACGGCACTATGTGTACTTGGATGTCTTCGCTGTCGTCCCCCCCGCCCGGGCCTACCCGGGTCAGTCCCGTTGCCAGCACAAAGGCGACCACTTCATCAGACATCCCGGCCGAACTTGGACACACCATTAGCAATTCCAGCTGTGAGGCGGCGTAGCCGGTTTCTTCTTCCAGTTCACGCGCAGCAGCGTCCAGCATGGATTCATCGGGGTCACCCAGGTCGCCAACCAGGCCGGCCGGCAGCTCGATAACCCGTGTTTCCACCGGCTTTCGGTATTGCTCGACGAGAACAATCTCCTGTGCTGAAGTGACCGCTACCAGTACTACCACGCTGCTCGCGTTACTCCGGCTGGTAAACTCCCAACCGTCTCGTTCGAGCAGGCTAAGGTAGCGTCCCTCAAAATGGGTAATATCCTTCGTCATGCGGTTAATGATCCGTCGGCTCTGATAAACTGCAGGGATTGTATCCCTAGTCGCTACTCAATCACATGATTCCGGATGGCTGGAACTTATCTGAAGGTTTTCGTTCAAACAAAGCCAGGATACCGACAGACGGTTTTTTCAAGGAAATAACATGCCAAAAATATTAAGTACCGGCCTTGCTGTGGTGGTGACTGTTTTGCTGTCGACCGCGACATTGCAGGCCCAGTCATCCAGTGCCCCTCAGGCGGTCCTTCCAGAAGTGTCTGAACGTGAAAAGATTGCCACACTTCTAGAAAAATCTCAGGAAGCTTACGCCGCAGAAAAGTGGGTGGCGTTTTACAGTGCGAACATGAAATTGAACCAGCTGCGCCCGTATGAGCCTGAATATCTGATAAACATCGTCCGGGCCTGTGCATTAATAGACAGGAAAAGTACTGCCTATCACCACATGCTCCTGATGCAGCAGCAGGGTATGACATTCGACTTCAACTCAACTGAAGATACCGTGAAGATTCGCAATACCGAGGCTTACGAATACATTAACAGTATGCTCGTCGATGCTGCCAAGACTGCGGGTGTCGGAGTTCCTGCTTTCACGTTGCAGGAGAATCCGGCTGATTTCCGGGCCATCGCCTGGGATGGAAGCAGGGACAGATTCCTGGTGGGCACGATGAGCTCAGGGACCGTCATGGCGGTCTCTGCAGACGGTGAATCAGAAGTGCTTGTTGAGGCCAATGACGAAAACGGTCTGTGGTCAATAGGCGGCCTGGCTGTTGACGTTGAACGCAGCCGATTATGGGTATCGAGTTCGGCAACGCCTTTGTTTACAGGCTTTTCGCCGGAGGATGAGAATAAGGGTGCTCTGTTCGAATTCAATTTGGAAACACTTGAACCGGTGGCTCGATACCATTTGCCCTATGATGGCCTGAAACACGAACTCGGAAGCATTACAGTTACAGCTGACGGTCATGTCTATGTTGTCAATCGCGCGGCGCCTATCATTTATGGTAAAACTCCGGAAGGAGAACTGCTGGAACCTTTTTTCGGCAGCCCGGAATTGAGCCGGTTGCAAGATATCACCGTCACGCCGGACAACAGCAGGGTCTTTATTTCTGATGCCTACAAGGGGGTTTTGACTATTGACCCGGTCGCAAAGCAAGCCACCATGCTCGGCGGCCCCGAAAACATGAACCTCGGTGGTATCAAGGGTATCGAGTACCGGGATGGGAATCTTTATATCGTGCAGGGAGGGTTCAATCCGCAACGTTTGATCCGCCTGGAACTCGACACAAGCGGTTCGGTTGTGCAAAGCGTCAGCCCGATGGCGATTGCTTTGGACGATTTCAACCGGCCGGGCACCAGCACCATTAAAGGCGATAGCATCTATTACATTGCAAACAGTGGTGCGGAAGACTCGGCGAGCACTATCGTAATGAGTACACCATTGGATGCGGGTGCCGAAGTAGCGCCGCCAGATGAGGCATATTTTAAACAGGCCTTAAAAGCGAACAAGCAAAAAGAACAGGACTAAACACGATGGCTCTGCCCCCCGTTTATCTCGTTGACGCCAGTATTTACATTTTCCGTTCCTGGTTTTCAATTTCCGACGAATTCGTCAATGAGAGGGGTGAGCCAACCAATGCAGTTTATGGATTCTCCGGTTTTCTTTGCAGCCTCCTGGAGCAGACGGGTGCGGAGCACATAGCCATTGCATTCGACGAGTCACTTTCAAAAGGCTACCGCAACGAAATTTACCCGGAATACAAGGCAAACCGCGATCCGGCGCCCGAGGAGCTGAAACGCCAGTTCTCCTGGGCTCGCTCTGTCGCTGAAGCCATGGGCCTGCAATGTTTTGTCGATAGTCGTTACGAGGCAGACGACCTGATTGGAACGCTGGCCGAATTCTGGCGCGCGCGAGGGCACCCGATCTGCGTGGTGACCGCCGATAAGGACCTGGCGCAACTTATCGGTGAGAGAGACCATTGGTGGGATTTCTCCCGCAATCAAAAATTGAATGCGAAACAATTGACCGAGAAGTTCGGCGTGATGCCTGAGCAGATGGCGGACTACCTTGCACTGACCGGAGATTCAGTGGACAACATTCCCGGCGTTCCGGGCGTGGGGCCGAAATCGGCATCAGCACTGCTGGGGCATTTCGGAGATCTCGACACCATTTATGAACGATTGGGAGAAGTTCAGCACCTGGACGTCCGTGGCGCGAAATCCCTGCAAAAAAAGCTTGCGGACCATCGTGATGCTGCTGAACTGGCAAGAAAGCTCACGGTGATCGAAACGGCCGTGGAGTCGGCGCTCGCAACCCCGGAACTGGGTCGCACGGAAGTTGATACGGCGCGCCTGAACCGCTTGTTCGACGAACTTTCGTTTGGCGGGATGCTGCGGCAACGCTGCCTGCGGGCGTGACGCCCGGCGGTGGAGGAGTCGCAGGCGACCCACGGCCAGCCGTCGCTTGCTCAAGGCTTCTTGCCTTGCAGGCAAACCGCCATTCGCATACTCCTGGCCTGACCCTGGTTGGGTAAGTCGAGCGAAGCGAGACTCCTTTTTGTCAGGCTATCAAATGTCCACCTTGCTCTACCCTTTTCCGCAATCGGCTGTTGCGCGGAAAATGAGCCAGCAGGAACTCCATCTGGTCAGCCAGAATTTTACGCCCCTGCAGATAGACATATTCCGCATGCGTCGGCGTAAAAGGAATGGCCAGCAGTTGTATCCTGGCCTGCTCAGGTGTTCTGCCGGCTTTATAGTTGTTGCAGCGTTTGCAGGCTGTCACCACGTTTCCCCAGTTATCCAGCCCGCCCTGGCTCAGAGGCTTGACGTGGTCGCGTGAAAGCAGGAAGTTGGGAAACTGTTCACCGCAATAAAGGCACAGCGATTGGTCTCTTCGGAACAGGGCTTTGTTACTCAGAGGCGGTGTGTAGGAATCGGAGAACAGGTGCGTATGGGGATGGTGGCCAAAGCTTGCGATGATTGCACTGACATCAATGATACTCTGGGTACCGGTGAAGGCATTTATACCGCCATGTATTCGGTACACGGTTCGTCCCAGGGCGTAGCAGACCTGCTCGAGCGAGATCAGGCGTACAGCATCCTGGTAGCCGATCCATTCGAGCGGCATTCCTGCAACGTCTGTTCGTAAAACCTGTTGTTGGAGGTCCGGGTTCATTTCTGCCAATGACACAAGGTGTAGTGTTGTTGTTTTATATTCATGGCTATATATCCGGTTTTGGACCAAATGGCAAGCAATATGGCAACAGGAGGCGACATGAAGCATCGTTTTTACAAGGGGTACCTGCGGCCGTTTATCACGATTTTTCTTATGTTAACAGCGCAAGTAAGCCTGGGGGCAATACCAGCCTCGATGAACGGCGAGCAACTGCCTTCGCTTGCGCCTGTTCTCGAACAGGTCACACCGTCGGTGGTCAATATTTACACCCGGACGCGGGTACGTGTGCGCAGTCCGTTGATGGACGATCCATTTTTTCGTCGTTTTTTTAGTATACCCGACAGACCCCGTGAACGAGTTTCACAAAGCCTGGGTTCCGGCGTGATCGTGGATGCGGAGGAAGGGTTCATTCTTACCAATAATCACGTGATTGCCGGTGCGGATGATATCTCCGTCACCCTGTCTGATGGCAGGAGTTTCGAAGCCGAAGTGATCGGTGCTGATCCTGATAGCGACCTTGCCATGGTCCGTATTCCCGCACAGGAGCTACAGGCCCTGCCATTCGCCGATTCGAACAAGTTACGGGTGGGTGATTTCGTGGTCGCTGTCGGTAACCCTTTCGGGCTCGGCCAGACTGTAACATCAGGTATTATCAGTGCGCTCGGGCGGACCGGATTCCGGGGTCTGGAGTTTCAGAATTTCATCCAGACTGATGCGTCCATCAATCCGGGCAATTCGGGTGGCGCCTTGATCAACCTGCGCGGCGAACTGGTTGGTATCAACAGTGCAATTTTCACCCCGAGTGGAGGCAATGTTGGTATTGGTTTCGCTATTCCTTCCGCCATGGCCCACTACGTAATGGAACAGTTGGCCAGTTTTGGTGAAGTCCGGCGTGGAACCCTGGGGATCTCGGTGCAGGATTTGACTCGCGACCTTGCGGGGGCATTTGATCTGGAAAACGACCAGGGTGTGCTGGTGGCTGAAGTGGCGGAGGGTTCGGCAGCTGAAAAGGCTGGTTTGCGTGCAGGAGACGTCATCCGGTCCATTGCAGATTATCCAGTTAGCAGCGCACAGGAATTCCATAATTACGAAGGTCAGTTTCCGGTGGGCGAAAAACTGACTCTGGAAATAGTGCGCAACCAGTCGGAGAAAAATCTGCAGGTAAAAATCGAAGAGATCAAGGTTCTCGATGGAGGCGTGGTTGACGACCGCCTGGCTGGCGCAAAATTTGAAGATTTACCGCTCAAACAACGGCCTGACCATGTCAAGGGGGTGCTTCTTTCTGAACTCGATCCCAACAGCAGGCTGGCGCGCAAAGGGCTGCGGCCAGGCGACATAATAATCGGTTGTAATCGTATGAAAATTCAGGATATTGGTGAATTCCAGGAGGTTGTTTCATCGGTCAAAGGCAGCCTCTACTTTGAGATCCGCCGCGATGGCGGGAATTATGTGGCCCGGGTGGACTGAAATGATGCGCGGGGTTTGAAACTGATTTATCCTTCTTTTTCAATCATTAAATAGTGAGCAGGAACGTGTGCTACATCTCCCATAGCGAGCTGAAAGAAGACCAGCTAGTAACTCCGATTCGACCCGTGAGCAAAGGCGGGCTGGAGGACTGGAAGAAATCAGCGTCCGCAGCGCAAGGAAAATGGGTGGAAGATTCCGGGTTCAGGGCTTCCGCCGGCCAGATCTGCGCCTTGCCTGGTGCTGATGGCGTGCTGGATTCGTGGTTGTTCGGCGTGGCAGAAGAGGGGGGGTTGTACTGGCTTTCTTCCGTGGCCGCTGCTCTTCCGAAGGGCACCTATCGGCTTGATTGTGACTGGTCACCGCAGCAGCGCGCTCAGGCCAGCCTGGGCTGGGGTCTGGCTTCGTACCGGTTTGACCGCTACAAGGCCGATAAAAAACCCAGGCCGTTTTTGTTACTGGATCGGGATGTCGATGACAAAGTACGTTCTCTTTGCAGTGCACAATGGCTGGTACGCGACCTGGTGAACACACCGACCGAACACATGGGACCGTCGCAACTCGCTGATGCCGTCGTCCGGCAGGCTGACCAATTTGAGGCGGATACCGAATTCGTGACGGGTGCTGACCTGCTGACGCAGAATTTTCCGGCGATCCACGCGGTGGGTCGTGCCTCCAGCCGCCAGCCAAGACTACTGGAAATGAGTTGGGGTGCCGAAGAAGCACCGGTACTAGCCCTGGTTGGCAAGGGCGTGTGTTTCGATACCGGCGGCCTGGACCTGAAGTCCGCGGCCGGCATGTTGCTGATGAAAAAGGACATGGGCGGCGCCGCTCACGCGCTGGCCCTGGCCCGGCTCGTTATGGAAAACCAGTTGCCGGTTCGTCTGCAGCTGCTGATACCGGCGGTTGAGAACTCTGTCTCGGGTGACGCGTACCGTCCCGGAGACGTGATTGCATCCAGAAAGGGCCTGTCGGTCGAAATCGGGAATACCGATGCAGAGGGCAGGGTGGTCCTGTCCGATGCACTGGCCTACGCCTGTGAATCCCTGCCCGACCTCATTATCGATTTTGCCACGCTGACCGGTGCGGCCCGCATCGCACTTGGGGCCGACCTTCCACCACTATTCAGCAACCGGGACGAAGTGGCGCAGGGTATCCAGCAGGCCGGTGATGAAGTGGAGGACCCATTGTGGACCATGCCGCTGTACCAGCCGTACCGCAAGCAAATTGAAAGCCCGATCGCCGATCTCAATAATGTCGGAAAAAGTTCTTACGGTGGATGCATCACAGCTGCGCTCTTTCTCGAGCACTTTGTCGAACCTGAGATTCCCTGGGTACACATTGATACGTTTGCCTGGAATCAAAGTAACCGTCCGGGTAGGCCGCAAGGCGGCGAAGCATTAGGTCTGAGGGCAGTATTCCATTACCTGCAAGCGCGGTATGGTTAGAAGTCTAATCGGGCGATACACACCCCCTGTACACGTCACGGTGCCGTGACAAATAGCCCATAACACTACCGGCTGTTTGCTTGAAATTCGGTGATATATTCAGACCTGCACTTTTCAAGCCCTTGGCTGTCCAGTTGTTACAGGTGTTCATTGAATAGTATTGGCCCTCGCCGCTGTAAAATTGGCTGTTTCTGTCACTGCTATTTTTTGACTTTTTGAGTTTCCCGTCACTGTCCTTATAAAAACTATTCTCAATAAACCCAATCAGTAGGGCATATTGTTTACTGTCGAGGCATAAGGCCTCTAAGTCATTTTCAGTAAAATGGATATCCGGACGTTCAGGAATGGCGACTACTTTCATTACTGACTCGGTTGGCCAGAGTATCGCTTTCACTGTCAATCCGGAAGTGATTTGCTCAGCCTGGTAGTATTCCTTGTCACCCCAGCCGAATGCCATGTAAGGGGTATCACCAAACCTCTCATATAGCTGCGGCAGTTGTGTCTGAATGGTACTGGATGGAACGACAAAGCCGGTGTGCCAACCCTGGCGAACGACATATATTTCTCTGGACCCTGGAACGCCGATTTCGGTTTGCTTCAATACGTGGGGTTTTGTAGAACAGGCAGAAACAATGAATAGTGAAAGAGTCAGAACGATAAGCAAACAGGGGGCGGAGAACCATTTTCGTTGAACCTGACTGGACGACTTGACCAGATCCTGAAAAATGATTTTCTGGCCCCTTCGAATCTCCGTTTTTTTATTCAAATTTCAGGTATCCTATCAAGTGCTCATACTAACAGGGTGCTCGTCGACTTATGGAATCCCTTGCTGGTAACGAGGTTGCGGGATAATGGGAGCACAGATTTTTCCTGGCCAAGCATAAATTCAGAGTGCGTTTATACTTTGAGTATTACAGGCTCGTCGATCCAAAACCGGAGACAATCATGAGGTTATTTTTAATTATGGCTTGCGGTATTCTGTCAGGATCAGCTCTGGCTGAAACAGTTTTTGTTGAAGCTTCGCAAGACAACACCCTTTACGAAAACTCTCAGGGCACTTTGAGCAATGGTGCCGGTAGATTTTTATTCGCTGGCAAAACGATTAATTTCGGAGTACGGCGAGCGCTGCTGGCGTTCAAAGACCTGAGCGCCGTTCCAGCTGGGGCGAGCATCAGTTCGGTAAAGCTACATCTTTATGTTTCCAAGGAAAACGCCCCTCAAACCACGGTTCGAGTACGGCGGCTTGATTCAGATTGGGGTGAAGGCACTTCCGATGCGACGTCCGCGGAAGGCCAGGGCGCCCAGGCTGCTGCGGGGGACGCCACTTGGAACCATACATTTTTCGACAACCAGACATGGACAACTCCAGGTGGGGATTTTGCAGCTGTCGCAAGCGCGCAGATTGTAGTGGACATGGTTGGCGCATACACGGTTGAATCGACCTCCGGGCTGGTCGCCGATGTTCAGCATTGGCTTGATAACCCCGGTGGAAACTACGGGTGGATATTGATCGCCGGGGAAAACGCCACCAGCGCCAGGCGTTTCAATAGCCGCGAGCATGACACCGTGGAGAGGCGGCCGACACTCGAAATCGAGTACAGCACCCCCACAGCCCCAGCTCCCCTGTCCGGCGATTTTTCCGGCGCCTGGTTTGATCCTGAATTGGACGGCGAAGGATACCTGATTTTCAACACGCCAATCGGCTGGCTAATCTATTATTTCGGGTACACCGCTGACGAAAAACGACTTTGGCTAATTTCAGATATTGTCAACATCAGTAATCTTGTACCGGGCACGGAGTATGAGTTTAATATGGTAGTCGGAACGCCCGGATCTTTTGCTGCGCCTACTCCCTCGACGGAGTTGGAAGTCTGGGGTCTGTTGACGATTCTCCTGTTTGACTGCAATACGGGTGTATTTACCCTCGAAGGTATCGATGGGTTGAAAGTATCCAATGTTCTGAAATTGATTGGCGTAAATGATACAACGTGCGGAGATGATGGAATGGCTTCCATCGGATCCGATTAGGGCGGGAATTGGCCTGGGCCATGCTGTTGATACTACGTATAACTGTTTCAACGGCAGTGTTCCTGCTGCTTTCATGGTCAGTACTTGCGCAGGAAACAAAAACCGTCAGGATCACGAGTAAAGAGCCTAAGCCGGTGCACATCGATAGTGTAATCCCCGAGTTGCAAGGGATCATCGTGTTGTGTGCGACAGAGCCGGATTCCGCCGAGTTCAACGATCAGTGGCGCAATTTCACTCGGCGGCACAAAATCAGCAAGAGTGATCTTGGCCCCCTCATTTTCCGCGTGATCAACGAGGCCGAGGCATACCGGGGTAACGAGCGATTGAATCGGGGTGAAACACCTGACGATTCCCGTGACCGCCGTGCGAAAATCTATCGCAAGATGCACGACACAGCGATGGCCGTGATACGGAAAACCGGTTGATCAAGGCATATTTATATTAAGGGTAGAGCCATTTTCCTCAAAGCAAAACGAAGCTCAGCAGCGCGACAAATGTCGTCGCCAGCGTGAGAAGAGCGAGATAGGAGATGCCGATGCAGCTGTATTTCAGGATCGTCAGGCCCCAGCCCTGCTGGTAAACACGCTTGAGGGAAATGAAGAGATAAACCGGAATCCAGGTCCAGATCACCACGTTGAGCACATTCACCGCCGCGGTTAACGACCCTTCCTCCGATGGCTCCTGCCAGCCGGCAAAGGAGTTGGCCAGCATCATGAGCAGCAGCACCACAAACAAAAACGAATGATTATGCAGGGCGAAGATGAGGTGCTCGATGTAGTATTTTTTCGCAAATAGGTACCAGAACTTGAACAGCAGGGCCACCAGGGGCACCAGCACGAACATCATGGCCGGCAGCATTTCGAATACCTTGTCCTTGATCAAATCCGGGTTGGCCTCGATTTCCTCGCCTTTTTGCGGTGACTGGGCGATCTCATCATTGACCCAGTTATTGACCCAGTCCGGCACCAGGGGAATGATCAGCGGGTTGGTCTCACGATCCCAGGGCTCGTCATTGAAGCTGATGGAGTTGTCATCATCTTCGTCATTTTCTGCGTCTTCTATTGCCTCCAGGATGCCTGATTCGATTTCATTGGCCAGTTCAGGATCAAGCCCCTCCAGTGCCTCGTGCAGCTCTTCCTTTTCTTTGTCTCCAATTAAAATCGAGGTATCAACTTTTTCGTCGCCTTCATTGTCAGTGCTTATCGTGATCGAGTTCCCTGCCATAATCGCAGCCAGGAAGAAAAAAGCGATGCTGGAGAATATATACAGGCGTAACGGCGGCACGTAACGAAATCTTTTGCCGTCCAGGTAATCGCGGGTCAGTTTCCCTGGCTTGAAAAGCAGTGGTTTGATGGTTCGCATGAAGCGTGAGTCGAAATCCAGGAAGTCTTCGAGCAGTTCCCGCAACAGCACTGGAAAAAACCGCATGAAGTTCTTGTCCGGTTGGCCACAGTAGTAACAGAACGGGCCCATGAGCCCCGTGCCGCAGTTCATGCAGGCGGCTGATCCTGTCAGTCGGCGTTCGGAAATTGTCAGCGCCGTATTCCGGGCAGGTACAGTGAGATCTTCTTCTGCTTCCATATTCATGGCAACATCCCTTTCTCTTTCATCCAGTGAACCGTGTCTTCGATTAACGTACGGATGGGGGTGAACCGGTAATTCAACTCCCGTTGCGCTTTGTTTGAATCGCAGGCGACGTGGTACAGAATCATTGCGGCCGATTCCGGCGTGATATCAGGATCACGGCCGGTCACAACCGACACGGCCACGTTGATTCGAGCCCAGGTTTTTATGATCCAGGCGGGCGCTGGCCGGCCGGGGACGCGCTTGCCCAGCACCTCGCCGGTAACCCGTAAGAGCTCTGCAAATGCGGCATATTCACCTCCAAGCAAGTACTTTTCCCCTTTACGGCCGCGGTGAAAGCCTTCGATATGGGCCTTTGCTATTTCGCGTACGTCGGAGAAATTTCCGCTCCCCGGTGGGGCTGCAATCATTTTTCCTTGCTCAACCATCCTGAACATACGGGACCAGTTGTTATGATCCCCAGGGCCTAGAATATGGGCCGGGTTGAGGACAACGGCATCGACCCTGTTGCCCCTGACCGCGCCCAGTACTACCTCCTCGGCGAGATATTTGCTGCGCACATAGTTGATCCAGTCGGTTGTATCGGTCCGTTCACTTTGCTCGGTTAGCACGGTGTTCTGAAATCCCCAGGTTGCGAAACTGGATGTATGTATGAACCGGCGTGCCTTCGCGCCAATTGCTGCCTCAACCATGTTTCGCGTTCCATCAATGTTGGCCCGGTCTTGCGCGACGTTGTTTTTTGACCAGAAATTGGTGCTTGCCGCGACGTGAAATACGGCATCCAGGTTTTCCGGCATGGCTGCTACCACGGAACTGGAATCAGCCAGATCACCGAGATGTACGGTAAGCGGGACACCTTCAATTTCTTCCAGGGAGGAAGTGGGCCGAGCGAGAATATGGACCTGCCAGCCCTGCCCATGCAGTTCCCTGACCAGGTTGGAACCGACAAAGCCGGATGCACCGCTAACAAATGCCGCCAGGCTCATAATTTGTCGTCCCTCCTGTACAATATCCCGCTCGCATGGACAGTATAACCAAAGAAAAAAATCATCCAGCCGAAATCAGGCGGACCATGCGCCTGGCAACTCCGGTAATCATCGGCCAACTGGCAGTGTTCAGCATGAACTTCGTGGACACGGTGATGGCGGGCCGGCTGCCGGACAAGGAAATCTCCCTGGCCGCCCTGGGTATTGGCGGGGCAGTCTGGTCTTCGATGCTGTTGTTTGTGCTGGGGACGCTGATGGTTGTACAGCCCAGTGTTGCCCAGCTGGACGGCGCCCAGATGAAATCCGAGGCAGCCTCGCAAACTCGCCAGGCGCTCTGGATTGCCCTGGTTCTGGGTGTTCCTTTCTGGCTGGTGTGCTATTTCAGTGAGCCGTTGCTGACCTGGTTCCAGATTGATCACGTGATCGTACCCAAAGCGGCTGGATATTTGCGCGCCGTGTCCTGGGGTGCGCCCGGTTTGAGCCTGGTTTTTCTTCTGCGGTTCTTCAGTGAGGGTACCGGTAATACCCGTCCAACCATGTTCTATGGAGTGGCTGGCGCCTTGCTGAATATTCCACTCAATTACGTCCTGATGTTTGGAAAATTGGGGTTGCCGGCCATGGGAACGGTAGGTTGTGGTTATGCGACTTCCATTGTTATCTGGCTGCAGTTCCTGCTGCTGGTTCTTTACATCGGCAGGCACCGCCACTATCAGCCGTTTGCTTTGATGTCTCGCCTGGAGAAACCCGACTGGCCAAAAATCTGGTCCTTACTCAAGGTCGGGATTCCCATCGCGGTGGCGATTTTCGTCGAAGGCAGCCTTTTTGTGGGGGCCGCATTGCTGATTGGGCGCCTGGGGCCGGTGCCTGCGGCCGCCCACCTGATTGCGATCAATTTCTCGGCGTTGATGTTCATGATTCCGGTTGGAATGTCGAGCGCTGTTTCCATTCGAGTGGGTAATGCAATCGGCAGAGGGGATTTGGAAGCGGCACGTTACGCTGGGTGGATTGGAATCCTGATTATCCTTGGTTTTCAAACCCTCAGCGCCGCGGCCATGCTGCTGTTTCCAGAGCTGATTGTCAGTATCTACGCCGACGACCTGGTGGTCGCGCCACTGGCGGTCGGCCTGTTGTTCTACGCGGCCATTTTCCAGTATCCCGACGGCTTGCAAATGGTTGCCGCAGGAGCGTTGCGGGGCTACAAGGATACGCGAATGCCCATGTTGTACATGATCATTTCATTCTGGGTTGTCGGGATGACGCTGGGATATAACCTGACGTTTGGGCAGGGAATGGGCCCGGCCGGCATGTGGGTGGGAATGATTGCCGGCCTGACCGTTGCCGCCGGCCTGATGCTGCTGCGCTTTAAGCACACCAGCAACAAGCTTATCCGGGAGGCTGAAATTATTTCCTAATCCCGCCCTTCAAGTTCCCTGAACCTGCTCTCCAGATTAGCTATGCGCTCATTGCGTTTCGACAGCTCTGGTGAGGCCAGCCCCTCGCGGGATTTTGGGTCACCGGAAAACTGGTCTTCAAACAGCTTGAATGCAAGGGCAAGAACCGCGTATCCCACAATGGCCCAAAGGGCCTTGATCAGCAGAAACACCACGAATAGCGCACGCAGCACCCAGACGTTCCAGTTGAACGCCTGGGCGATAACGGCACAGACACCGGCAAGAAGTGCTCCTTCGGCTCGGGCGGTCTTCAGGTTCATGAAACTCTGGTGGCCTCTTGCTCAGCGGCGCTGGTCTCAACAGTTGCGGGGGCGGAAGAGCCGGCAATGCGCTTTTTCAGCTGCTCCAGTTCTTTCTCGACCACAGGATCCCTGGTATCGGATACGGCTTGACTCCAGACTGATGGAGTTGGCCCGCCCACCTCGTAAGATTGAACCCGGGCTTCCAGGTTGTCTACCTGTGCCTGCAAGTGGTCGAATCGACCCATCGCACGGCGAATTTTACGTTCGCCCGGGGTCAGTTTCTCTGCGCCCTGCTCAGAGACCGTGCGAGGGCTTTTACCGACCTGCAGGCTCTTGAGTTTTACCTTGGCATCTGCGAGTTTGGCCTTCAGCGTGACCATGTCCTCTTCCATCTGTGTAACCCGTACACTCAAACGCCGTTGTTCATCGATGGTGAAATCGTGTCGGTGGGACAGTTCAGCCTTGGCTTTTAGGGCTGCGCGGGCGAGGTCGTCACGATCTTCCGTAACGGCTTTTTCAGCCCGGCTCTGCCATTGGTCAACTTCCTCGGAAAGCTGCGCTTCCAGCCGCACCAGTCGTTGCTGTTCTGCTAGCAATTCGGCGCAGGCCAAGCGTGCTTCATCGCTGGCATCTTCCATTTCGCGGATCAGTGCCCGCAACAATTTTTCGGGGTCTTCTGCTTTTTCAATCAATGAATTGACGTTGGCAGCTATGACATAGCGAAGTCGTGAAAAGGCTCCCATCTAATTCTCCTGTATCTGTGTGACTATTGGTACCAAATTAGATGCAGATTTCGTGCCATCCTAACAAGTAAATACAAATCAGTGTGTTATGGACATTTTCCGTTCCCGGCAAAGAATTGGCTTGGCGGAATTGACACAATCTTGGCGAGGCAGCACGGGCGGTTTGCCCGCAGCGGTACTTTCGGCATTGTGAAGAACCATGAATGGGCCATAAAATACATCCATTAATCACTGGAATTCTTCATGACAAGCTATCGTTCGATTATTTCGAGGTTTTTTCTGGGCATCTGGCACTTGATTGACGGTGCCAGGAAACTTGTCCTGAACCTGGTTTTCCTTCTCATTCTGTACATAGTGGTGATGGCCTTCATCGACACGGATGAGGCGTTTACCCTCCAGCCCGACACGGCGCTCATTCTGCAGCCCTACGGCGACGTGGTTGAACAGTACAGTGGAACACCTCTGGACTATGTGTTGCAGCAGGCCACGGAGACAGGCAGAACGGAAACCCGCTTGCGCGACCTGGTGGAAGCTGTCCGAAGAGCGGCAACTGACGAAAAGATTACAAGGTTAGTGATCGATCCCATCTATCTCAGGCGAATTGGCCTGGCTTCACTGCACGAACTCGATGCCGCCATCGCAGAGTTCAAGTCCGCTGGCAAGCCGGTAATAGCATTGGCTGACAACCTCGGTCAACAGCAGTATTTTCTTGCCTCGATGGCCGATGAAATCTGGTTGAATCCCAAGGGCATGGTGTGGATCGATGGTTTTTCAGCCTATCGCCAATTTTACCGGGAGGGGCTGGATAAACTCGAAGTGGAAGTGAACCTTTTCAGAGTCGGCAAGTTCAAGTCAGCGATGGAACCCTGGATTCGAGACGACATGTCGCCTGAAGCGAAAGAAGCAAACCTGTTTTGGATCGGCAGCCTTTGGCAACAATACCTCGAAGCCATATCTCGTCAACGGGGCGTGCCGTTGGAAAATCTCTCTGACGGCATCAATCAATTCGCGGATCGCCTGGAATCGGTTGGCGGTGATTTTGCGCAATTTGCGCTGGACCTGGGCCTGGTCGACCAGTTGGTCAACCGGCCGGAAGCCAACATGATGCTGGCTGGCCTGGGTGTGGCCGGTGATGGCAGCGAGGGTTACCGGCAGGTGGGGGTTGAAAATTACCTGGCGCTCAGCGAAGCTCAAGATCGGCCAAAGGATTCACGAATAATCGCTATCGTTATTGCGGAGGGAGAAATCGTTCGCGGGACGCAACCGCAAGGAATGATTGGCGCTGTCACATTATCCGCAAAGCTGCGATCAATTGCCCTGGACAAAGATGTTGAAGCTGTCGTGCTGCGAATTAACAGCCCAGGGGGTGAATCATTTGCTTCTGAGAAAATCCGGCGCGAAATCCAGGCGCTGAGAGAAATGGGCAAAACCGTGGTGGTATCGATGGGGAATGTTGCCGCCTCCGGTGGGTATTGGATAGCGATGGCTGCCGATGAAGTCTGGGCCAGTCCCTCCACGATCACGGGTTCCATCGGTGTCTACGGCATCCTGCCGACGTTTTCGCGGCCCCTGGAAAAGCTGGGAATTCACACAGATGGTGTCGGCACGACCGCCCTGGCGGGTAAATTGCGTCTGGACCGCCCGCTGGACCCGGATCTCAGACGCATTTTTCAATATGCCGTTGAACGGACCTACGATGATTTCATCACGCTGGTGGCCGAGTCGCGGGAAATGTCCACCGAAGAAGTCAATGAGGTCGCGCAAGGCAGGGTTTGGACCGGCAGCCAGGCGAAGCAAAGAGGGCTGATTGACCAAACCGGCACCCTGCAGCAGGCAATTGATGCCGCCGCCCGTATTGCAGGGCTGGGGTCAAATTATCACGCGGTCTATGACGAGTGGGAACTCAGCGCCATCGAGGCGTTCCTGTTCGAGATGACGAGCAGTGCAATGGCCTATTTCAACCTGGGTATTTCGAACCTGGGAGGGCTGCACAATACCCTGTTGGAAAATATCATCAACGACCTGAAGGTGCTCTCGCGGAGCAATGATGGGCTCACGGTTGCGGCCTATTGCTTCTGTGATGTCGAGTAAGTCTCCTTGGCGCCTGGACGGCGCGCGTGCCCTGATTACCGGTGGCAGCAGCGGGATCGGCCTGGCCACGGCGCAAGAGTTAGCCTCCCTGGGCGCAGAACTGGTGCTCGTTGCCCGGAATACGGAGCGCCTGGAAAAAGCACGTGAATCCATTGAAGCGGGTTTTCCCGCTTGCAAGGTTGAAATTTTGCCGGCGGACCTGACGTCCGAGGAAGACCGGCAGAATCTCGTCCAGTGTCTGGATTCACCACTTCAGATTCTGGTTAATAATGCCGGTACCAATATTCGCAAACGGATGGCGGAAATCAGCCTGGAGGAATATCGCCTGGTGCAGGAAGTCAACCTGGTTTCCTGCTTCGAGATGTGCAGATTGCTTTATCCCCTGTTACGGGACAGCACACCCTCATGCGTTGTGAACAACGCATCGGTGGCGGGGCTGACACATCTGCGCACCGGTGCACCTTATGGTATGAGCAAGGCGGCCATGATCCAGTTGACCCGAAACCTTGCCGGCGAATGGGCGCAAGAGGGTATCCGCGTCAATGCCGTTGCGCCGTGGTACATCAGGACACCCTTGGCAGACCAGGTGCTGGCCGATCCCGGCTATCACCAGGATGTTCTGGACCGGACCCCGATGGGCCGGGTCGGCGAAGCAGAGGAATGCGCCCGTGCGATTGCTTTCCTGTGCATGCCGGCATCCAGTTATGTCACCGGTCAATGCCTCGCGGTTGACGGCGGATTTACCATCTTTGGATTTTGACGTCGATTAATAGCGTTTGGTCGGGTCGGGCAGATCACTGTGGAGCAACCAACGTTTACGTTCCTCATCGTAACGCCATTCCTGCTCATCAATGATGGTGCGCTCTACAGCCTGGTGGCTGTTGAACATTTTGATCTCCACCACCTGGGTGGCAGTCATGCCCTCATCGAAAACGCCGGCTGAGCGCAAGGTGTAACTGGTTACTTTGAACAGGCGGAGGCGATCCAGATCCAAGCGGCTTATGGGATGTTCTTCCTGGTATTCCGGCGAAATAAAATCAACTGCAGCATCCCACTGGCTCCACCGAATGATGGTTTCATACTGCTTAAAAGCCTCGCCACGGCTTTTTTCCTGTGGGTTAGAGGTGCAGGAGGCCAGCGCGAAAATGGCCACTGAAAGCAATAGTGCGGCTTTTTGCAGTGTTTGCATTCCTTGCTTCATTTTTACTCTTCCGGGGTTCGTCTCGATTGCTAGGGGCATTGTAGCCTAAGACAGGTTTTCCCAGGCTATGGTAATCCAACTTAGCGCGATCAGGATCAGGCAAAATAATACTGCCGCTGAACCCATGTCTTTCGCCCTGCCGGACAGGTGGTGCCTTTCCGTGCCGATTCGGTCCACGGCATTTTCAACTGCTGAATTGAGTAATTCCACTATGAGAATCAGAAACAGGGGGAGAACCAGCAACAACCATTGTTCAGCCGACCGGGCTAGAAAAAAGGAAGCGGCGAATAGTACAACAGACAGCAAAACATCCTGTCGAAAAGCAGTTTCGTGGTCCCAGCAAGCGCGAATGCCCCTGATCGAATGACCCGTAGCGTCGACCCATCGCTTGAGTCCGGTTTTACCTGGTTTCACTGGGTCGCCGATGCTTTGTTGTAAAGGCCATCGAACAGCATTGCCCAACTGCTCCCTTCATCCCTGCTGGCCTCCCATAGTTGACGCACACTGCCATCGGGGTTAGAGGTCCAGCTAATTCGGTGCTGCACCATACCGCTGCCGTCACGGGCCGGCCGTTTGCCACTCAGCACCATGACACCGTCGAGCAGTCCGCCGTCCAGTTGTAGCAGGGTGCCGCTGGAATCTATCCATGTCTGATGCCAGCGGCCGGTCGCCTGGTCGTAAATGTTGAAGCTGGTTCCGCTGATACCGCCTTCTCCGGCACCCTGCCAGTTTTCCTGCAGCGCGCAGCCGTTGTGGATGGCCTGGATGGAATTGGTCCCTGCCGGTGTTCCACTGGAGCTTACGTTCCAGTCACCGATCCAGAAATCAAACTGTCTGTACTCGGCCGCACCGCAAGGCTTTACGGCTGCCGGATCACCGGAGCCCGTTTCCTGGGCTGCGACAGCCAGAGGAATGAAAAGGACCAGGGACAGTAAGAATTTCATCGGGTATGCCTCATTGAATTTGGCAACCATGCTACCATTCGGCGCTTGTTTGTTGTGGATATTATGAGAGACGAGTAGCAAATGCAAAACCCGCTTCGACACCCGGACCAGGCGTTTCGCCTGCCTGATTTTTCAGCGATCAGGCCGGAACACGTACTGCCTGCGCTGGATGGCATTTTGCAGGACTATCATCGCGGCATCGAACGTTGGCTGGAGGCCGGCGGCGATGCGAACTGGTCAATGGTAGAGTCAGAAACTGACTGGGCTGATCAGCTCAATCGCGCATGGTCTCCTGTATCTCACCTTAACTCCGTGGCGGACAGTGAAGAGTTGCGCAAGGCCTACAACGCCGGGCTGGAGCGATTGACTGAACATGAAAGCTGGCGGCAACAGCATCCGGGTATTTTCGGGGCGTATCGCGGCTTGAAGGAGTCAGCTGATTTTTCCGGGTTAACACCGGTTCAGCAGCGGATCATCGATCTGGAATTGCGCGATTTTCACCTTGCAGGGGTTGGGCTTCCCAGCAAAGAACAAGAGGAATACCGCGGGCTGGTGATGCGCCTGAGCAAGCTGGGGTCCAGGTTTTCGGAAAACCTGATTGACGCAACACAAGCATGGATCCTTCATTTTACGGACAGCTCCCGACTGGCAGGACTGCCGGATGCGGATTTGAATCTGCTGGAAGGCATAGCACAAAGCCGTGGTGAGAGCGGTTGGGTAGTGGATCTAAGTGCCCCGTCTTTCCATGCAGTGATGACACACGCAGATGACAGTGAACTGAGGCGGCAGGTCTACACGGCATACGTCACCCGCGCGTCCGACCAGGGCCCGACATCCGGCCAGTGGAATAATATGCCGTTGATCGAGGAGATACTCTCGCTCAGGCACCAGCTTGCGCAGTTGCTGGGGTTTGAAAATTATGTTGAATATGCGCTTGCTCGCAGAATGGCTGACACGCCAGGGTCCGTGCTTGAATTTCTGGACAGCCTCGCCAATAAGGCACGCCCTGCGGCGAAATTGCAGATCGAATCCCTGTTGAAATTTGCCCATGGCGAAGGTGCCCGGCTGCCACTGGAGGCCTGGGATATTGCGTACTGGTCAGAACGGTATCGGCAGTGCGAATTACAACTGTCGGACGAGGAATTGAAGCCCTATTTCCCTCTCGAGGGCATGCTCAAGGCTCTATTTTTCGTGGCCAGACAGCTTTTCGGGATCACGCTGGTAGCAGATGACGAGATAGACACCTGGCATCCGGACGTCGGCTTCTACTGGCTGCAGGATGCTGATGGAGACCGTTTTGCGGGTCTGTACATGGATCTTTTCTCCCGCAAGGACAAGCGGGGCGGTGCCTGGATGGATGTTTGCCTGTCACGAAGGAAACTACAAACCGGGCTCCAGCTTCCGATGGCCTACCTGACCTGTAATTTTGCACCGCCAGTGTCTGAGCAGCCATGCTTGATGACCCACAATGACGTGCAGACCCTTTTCCACGAGTTCGGCCACTGTCTGCACCACTTGCTTACCGAGATCGATTGGCCGCAAGTGAACGGTATTAACAGCGTGGAGTGGGACGCTGTTGAGCTGCCCAGCCAGTTGATGGAAAACTGGTGCTGGGAAGAAGATATTCTTTCCCGCTTTGCACGCCATTTCCAGGATGGAAATCCGATGCCGGAGGACCTCAAGTGCCGTCTGCTCAGGTCGCGAAATTTCCAGAAAGCCCTATTCCTGGTCAGGCAGCTGGAATATGCGATGTGTGATATGCGTCTGCACCTGGAGTATGACCCGGAGAATCCGGCCAATCCGCTGGACGTCCTTGAACAAGTACGGCGGCAGGTTTGTGTTGTGCCGGTACCCGGGTGGAATCGATTTTTGACCAGTTTCAGCCATATTTTCGGCGGTGGCTATGCCGCCGGCTATTATGGTTACCTATGGGCCGAGCAATTGGCTGCCGATGCCTGGGGCCGTTTTCAGTCGGAAGGTCCTCTGGAATCTGAGATCGGAGATGCGCTGCGTAAGGAGATTCTCTCGGTCGGCGCTTCACGACCGGCGATCGAGTCATTTATTGCCTTTCGCGGCCGCCCTCCCGAATCCGGGCCCCTGCTGGAAAGTTATGGTCTACTGTAGGCGCGAACTCTGTTCGCGGCTCGGAGTTGAACAATGAAAATTGCTTGCTGGAACGTTAATTCACTGAATGTGCGGTTACCGCATGTACTGGCCTGGGTCGCGGGCGCTCAGCCGGACGTTCTGGCCTTACAGGAGACCAAGCTGACCGATGACCGCTTTCCCACCGAAGAATTGATGAGCGACGGCTATTACAGCGTGTTTTCAGGTCAAAAAACATACAACGGAGTGGCTGTGCTGAGCCGCGAAGAGGCACGTGACCCGGTCACCGACATTCCGGGACTGGATGATCCACAGCGGCGCATCCTGGCTGTCACGGTGGGCGCTGTCCGGATTGTGAACCTTTACGTGGTCAACGGCAGCGAGGTGGGGTCCGAGAAGTTTGCGTACAAGCTCCATTGGCTGGAGCAGGTTATAGCCTGGCTGGCTACGGAAATGGAGCAGCATGAAAACGTGGTCGTTTTGGGAGATTTCAATATTGCTCCCGACGACCGTGATGTTTACGACCCGGAGGCCTGGAATGGGAAAATACTCTGCAGCACTCAAGAGCGGAATGCTCTGGGCAGGATTCTGGATCTTGGGCTCAAAGACACGTTCCGGATGTTTGAGCAGGCAGAGCGCAGCTGGAGCTGGTGGGACTACCGGATGAACATGTTCCGGCGTAAATTGGGGCTGCGGATCGATCTCGTCCTGGCTTCAGCCGCCATGGCGGGGCGCTGCACGGCCAGCTACGTCGACATCGAACCGCGCCAGCAGGAACGGCCTTCCGATCACGCTCCCGCCATCGCTGAATTCAAAATGTAAACGTAGGAGCGAATTCATTCGCGATTTCTATCCCGGGCTTGCGCCGGATCGCGAATGAATTCGCTCCTACAGCCTCGTTAGTAAGTCGGAACCGAGGAGTCGATCTCCATCGACCAGGCGTGGATGCCACCGCCGACGTTACTGATTTTGGTGAAACCCTGCTTGCGAAAGTGCTCGGCCGTTGCCATGCTCGAGTTGCCGTGATGACACAGAAAAGCAATTGCAGAGTCCTTCGGCATATTTTCGAGTTTCTCCATTGTTTCACGATCCAGCGCCAGTGATCCTTCGATAAGTGCCCGGCTTCTGTCATCGGCACCCCGGACATCGACCAGGGTCACTGCAGCCGCCGCAAGGCTCTTGGCCAGTTCCTGGACTGTCATCTGATTGACCGGTTCGGGGGCCTGGGGCAGATCAATAGCCAGTCCTTCACCTTCCATTGTGGAGACCCAGTCAATCACCGCGCCGCGGGCACGCTGGGCTGTTGCAATATCCATCAGAACCTGGATGCCGTTGGATTCGCTGGTGATCTCATTACCCTGGGGTGGTGCCAGGTTAAACTGGCCACCCCAGTTGGCGTCCACCTGGAAGTGCAGGGCAATTCCTTCGTGACCCTGCATGGTTTCGAGTATTTTTTCAGCCGCCGCTGGCGTTATCGTGATTTCCGGGGCGGAACGATCCGGCTCCTCAAGCCCCAGGCACTGGTGTAACTCACCGGAATTGAGCATGTTCAGGACAATGTCACAGCCTCCGACCAACTCACCATCAATATAGAGTTGCGGGATGGTCGGCCAGTCACTGTAGACTTTGATTCCTTCCCGGATTTCAGAGTCATCGAGAACGTTGATCGCAACAAAATCGGGAGCCACGCCATCCAATGCAGCAACGGTTTTTGCTGAAAATCCGCACTGTGGCTGTTGCGGTGTCCCTTTCATGAAAAGAACCACCTTGCTGCTTTTTACGTAGTCTTCAATTCTGCCTTTAACTTCGTCGCTAATATCCATAGGGTTTTCCATTTTTCCGGTGGTCCGATTTTCTCAAGTACTGCATAAATGCGGCTGAAATTGCCGATATCAAGAATCCTCCCAACCATAATCTATCGTAATCTCAGCATCACGGGCGATATCAACGAGAGCGTAGCAGTCCAAGCCGTCCATTTCCGCGTTCGGTTCATCGGAATGATTCATGAATCGCATCTCGTTTTCTCCGTTATATCCTGTCCAGCTTCCCCGTTCATCGTCTTCGATCCACAGGACATAGATACCGTCATTTTTTACCTCGGAACCCTCGTATACCCCGATCATTTGACCTGCAGAGATTGGCCGGGCGGCGAACAAGCCGTGGCCGTGTATTCTGGAACGGTCGATATACACAAAGTTGTTGATACTGTTTTCGGTCATTCAGGCCGGCGGGCCGCTGCTACCCCGCGGTTGTCGGGAACGAGCTTACGGGATTTCTCGTCGTACAAAATAGTGCCGGGGAACGCCACAGTATGGACGCCCGGCGCATGCTCTCTGAGATAGGCGTGGATATCATTCAAGCCTTGCGGGCACAATGGGTAGAAGTTTTCAATCCGGTCGCCGTTACGAGCGGTCACTGCGATGGTACCCAGTTCGCTGTAGCTGTGCTCTGTAATGGTCGAATCACTTACGCCGGGTGTGGCATCGCTTAGTTCTTTGAAGAACGTTCCCTGCAGGGGGAGGTCTTTGCCCGCAAGGCGCAGGCTGAAGTCCAGGCCGTGTGCCTTGAGGGTAGTGAGGTACTGCCGCACTTCCCGAGTCCAGTCTCCATATCCCGCTGCCAGGGCTTGCTGTGAAGCGACGATTTGCAACCCGGTGCTGCTGGACGCCCAACTGTCGAAGGTCTGGTAGCTTGTGTGCACGGTACCGTTTTTCCATTCGAATTCCTGGCCGCTCTGCGTTTTGACGAGCAACGGACCAGGCATTTCGGACAAAGCAGCATCCAGCAATTCCCACAGGGGCAGGAAACCGAAATGGTCAAGCTGCATACGCAACATGGCGTTCAGATCCGTCAGTGTCATCATTCTGGCGTGATTGACTGAAATGCCGAATGCCGCTTCCAGCCAGGCGGCTGAATGAGCAGAAGCCTGTCCTTCTTCCATGAACCGGTATTCCATGGCTTGTCCCAGTTCTGTGACCAGTTCGGGTGGACCGTGGACTACCACTGGTAGCAGCTGGAGCAGGCCCAGCGGGATATCTGGCAGCGGCTGCAAGTCATCTGAGGGCATTTTGCCATTGCTCGCACCGATACTGACGAGGCCGGGTTTGAAGCTACCCTGGCCGCCATTTGTCGAAACTGCCTGCAACGCCCTGAAAACCGGATAGGAAGGCTGCAATATCTGGGTCTGGTCGAACAGCGCGCCGGCTGCGATCAGGCTGCATTTTGATATTTCGGGTAACAGTGAGTTCAGGTCCGCTGCAATATGGGCCAGCATTTGCTCTGAGTCCGAGGTGCCGAGCAAACCGGGGCGAGCTGCATTGGCCCCGTAAAAATGGGTCGCGTCCGTCTCGATAGCAACCAGGACACGGTAAAAGCCGGAGTCTTCCGGCGGTTTTTCCATCAGAACAGTGAGAAGGGGGATTTACTTCCCCCTGTACCCTTCCCTCTTCTGCGGCGACTTCGCATGCGGGAGTGCAACTGCTTACGGCGTTCTTCAAGCCAGTCGGTGCGCTCCAGTTCCTTGGCTTCCGGGCCCAGGCGACTGGATTCAGCCGCACGGAATACGCAGAAATCACGGTAAGCTTGTATTTCGTGTTTGAGTTCCCGGCTGACCAATTCAATTATGATGGCATCGTCGAGGAAACCCAGTCCGGGGATATCATCGGGAATCAGGTCTTCGGGCTCCGAGAAATAGGCGAGGGCTTCCAGTACCCGGTTCTTGTCTCCATTTTCCAGACCCCAACCGCTGTCGACCACCATCCCAATAAGAGTTTCAAGCCGGTTCATTCGCTCGCGGATGAAGTCCGAGGTATCTGAATGGCAGACTTCGACCAACAGTTTACGCGCATTGCCGATCACGGCGGCCTCGTCCAGGTCTCCGGACCTTTCCCTGGCTTTCAGCATGATCTTACTGAAGTACTCGAGATCTGTGTCGCTCAGTTCGAAAGTGATTTCCATGGCCATATTACTCTCCGGGATTGACGCCACTGCGTGCGACAAGCCTAAAACGGTGGCTGTCTGCCGTCAATGTGGTCCCCGCAGTCCTAAAACTGCTCTTCGCGGTGAAGTCCCTTGGCCTGGGTGACCGTCGAGCGGAAATGGCCGGGTTTTCCGGGAACGGGGTACAGGTATCCCTTGTGCGCGAAGGACAGGTAGTCGTCTTCCAGTGTATGCACTCGCCCTTTCAGGTCAAAGCCCAGGCTTTTGACTTCTCCACTGTCCAGGGAATTAAGCAGTGAGCGGGTGAATTCATCAGGCAGTTCTTCAACATGGACTTCCTCGGCAGAGTTCGCGCCGATGATAAGGTCGAAATCACGGTTATCCCTGGCGAGTTCAACGTTGTTGACCTTCACGGTGATGTCGATCATATCGATCGTCATGGGGACACCATTTTGATTCCGGATGTCAAAGTCAGCGGACAACCTCTCATCGACCAGGCTCATTCCGGAAATGCTGATGAAAGGCGGCCTTCCCTTGATGATTTCGGATGCGCAGGACACGATGACAGTGACAGCGAGCAGGGTGAACAGCAACCGTGCGAATGCCGGTGGCCGGGTTTTCTTCAAGTTTTTGTAGACTTCCATAAATGACACCTTACACGGTGGTCTGCTGTTTTAAAATCCCGCGAGCCTGGAGTCGGGCGATCCTGTCCGGAAACAAGGGTTTCACCAGGGACAGTAGACGAGCATGGTGTAATCAAGTCCGGACAACGTCTATGAAACACGCAGCCGGGTGGTGGAGTCAAGGGCGAAGGCGGCTCACCAGCAAGTATTACCGGTGCCGGGTGAGTGGGGTCGGCAACGGGTACGGCATTCAGCAGCGATCGTGTATAAGGGTGTGCCGGCCGTGAGAACAGCAGATCCGCAGGTGCGTACTCGACAATTTTGCCGAGGTACATGACCCCAACCGTGTCTGCCAGTCGCTGGATCACGGCGAGATCATGGGAAACAAAAAGGAAGGCAATGCCCAGTTTTTCACGCAGTTCGAGGATGAGTTTGATGATCCGGGTCTGAACGGCGACATCAAGCGAGGACACGGGCTCATCGGCGATGATCAGTTCAGGTTCAGTGATCAGTGCGCGTGCCAGTGCAACCCGTTGCCGCTGGCCTCCGGACAATTCCTGCGGGTAGCGGTGGATCACAATGGGATCCAGTCCCACGGTTTCCAGGGCTGCGATTGCTTTTTCTTCACGGCCGGCAGAGGCTCCGATCCGGAAATGGTCCAGCGGTTCCACCAGGGTTTGCAGGATGCTTCGTCGGGGGCTGAGCGAAGCCATGGAATCCTGGAACACGACCTGTATCTTTTTTCGTACCACGTTTAGGGGAGATTTTTTCATTGTCACCAGGTCCTGCCCGTGGAACAGCACCTTTCCGGCTGCCGGCGCTATCAACTGGAGAATGCCATGCGCCAGTGAAGATTTACCCGAACCCGATTCGCCCACCAGCCCGAATATGCCGGCCGCGGGGATGTCCAGACTGGCTCCGCGGACCGCGGTCAGCGGGTTTCGTGATTTTCCGCCTGCGGGGTAGCGTATGACAAGGTCACGAACGCTCAGAAGGCTTTGGCCCTGGTACGTCACCTGGCGCGCACTCCGGGAATGCAGGCCAGCAGGCTCCTGGTGTACTCATGCCGGGGGTTTGCGAACAGTTCAGCCACCGTGGCGTCTTCCACGATTCTGCCATCAAGCATCACCAGCGCACGGTCGCAATACTGGGCCACCACGCCAAGGTCGTGAGTAATCAGCAGTATCGATGTTCGGGATTCATACCCAAGCCGGATTAACTGAGAAAGTACCTGCGCCTGGGTCGTAACATCCAGAGCCGTGGTGGGTTCGTCAGCGATCAGGACACGCGGCTGACAAGCCATCGCCATGGCGATCATCACCCTTTGTCTCATTCCTCCTGAAAGTTGGTGAGGGTAACTCCGCATGACTCGTTCGGGATCAGCGAAGCCGATACGCCTGAGTGTGGCCATTGCCAAATTCCGGGCCTTCCTTTTTGTCTTGCCGCGATGCCTGCGGAAAATGAAACATAATTGGCTTCCGGCTGTGAAAACAGGGTCCAGCGCGCTTAGCGGGTCTTGAAATATCATCGAAATTTCTCTTCCCCTGACATTTCTCAACTCTGCTTCCGATAGCGCGGCCAGGTTTGAACCTGCCAGTTCAATGGCGTCCGCCTGTACCTTCCAGGCATCACCTGATAGCAGCCCCATGATTGCTTCTGCAGTCTTGGTCTTGCCACAGCCCGATTCACCGACGATACCCAGCACTTCACCAACCTCCAAATCGAAGCTGACTTGATTCACGATGCCGGAAAAACTGCCCTGGCGGCGGGTGGAGACACTCAGGTTTCTCACCGACAAGGCCTGCGTATTCATGATGTCGCCTGCCTGGGGTCGAAGGCATCCTGAAATGCATCCATTAGCAGATTGAAGCCCAACAACAGTGCGAACAACAGGGCTGTTGCAGCCAGGAAATTGTTGAAGTGACCGGCCAGGACTTCCTGCGTGCTTTCAGCCAGCATCAGCCCCCAACTGACACCATCCTGCACGCCGAGGCCGAGAAAACTGAGAATGACTTCGGTTTTGATGGCGGCAACAAAGGCGATGCTGGTCTGGACCAACAGAATATGCAGTGTGTTCGGTAACACGTGGCGCGCCAGTATGAGCAAGTCAGGCAGGCCGAGCGCCCGGGCCGACATGATGTACTCCTGTGGTTTGATCTTCATGACTTCTGCCCTGACCAGGCGTGCGGTGGTGGTCCAGAAGGTCGCGATCATTGCCACGTGCATGGCCCAGTCCTTGCCCTGCAGAGCGTATGCGACTGCGGCGACAAACAGGTAAAACGGGATCGAGTCCAGCACTCCGGTAATCCAAAGAATGGTGCCATCCACCCAGCTCTTGTTGTACCAGCCGGCCAGAGCCCCGAAGACAGCGCCCAGCGCGGTTGAAAGTACGGATACGACCATGCCGATCTCGAACGCAGTCCGTATGCTGTAAATCGAACGCTGGAATATGTCCTGTCCCAGCAGATTGGTGCCAAACCAGAATTCCGGACCTGGTGATTCCCAGCGCCCGCCGCTGGCGGCGGCCCAGTCCTGGCCAAGGACTCCCGCCCACACACCGGCCGCGAGGAGAAAAAAAACAAGGACGATCACAAGCCCGGCTGAGCCTGCCTTGTCTCTGCGCAGTTGTTGCCAGAATCGAACACTCGTGCGCATCAGGCAATCCTCGGGTCAACCAGCCTGTAAATACAATCAGTCAGGATCTGGATCAGTACAAACGCGATTGCAGTCAGGCCCACCACGGCCTTCAGGACCGGCTGATCACCACTGGTAATGGCCTCGAAAGTCATTTTACCCACGCCCGGTATTCCGAAATAGCTTTCGATAAGCAGGCTGCCCGATATGACAACCAGAGGAATTGAAAACATGATCCGGGTGATGATCGGCACCAGGCTGTTTTTCAGTACGTGCTTCCACAGTATCGTGGCGGTGGAAGCACCGTAGGCCCAGGCTGTCCGGATATGGTCCTTGCCGGATTCCTCCACGAACACAGCCCGGTAAAAACGCGTGTTGTATCCCAGTGTGACGAAAATTAACGAGAGGGTCGGGACTGCTACGTACCGAAAGTATGAGCCCGGGTCGAACACCTGCCAGCCACGCACTGGAAAAAGGTTGAGCCCATAGGGCGTACTCAACAATACCTGAAGGAAAATGATGATAACGAGGAAACTAATGCTCATCCCGGTCACCGACAACCCGGTGATCAGGCGGTCCGCCCAGCGCCCTTGTTGATGTGCCGCCGTCAGGCCGAGGGCAATGCCCAACAGGTTTCCCAGCACGAATCCCGGGATCATCAGGGCCAGTGTGATGGGAACTGTCCTTTTGAGGATGCTGGCAACCTGTTCGCCGGATGCGTTCGAAGCACCCAGATTCAGTGTAAACAGTTCGGCGAGGTAGCTTGCATAGCGCCTGGTAAATGGCTGGTCGTAACCCAGTTGCCGGCGAACTTCTTCGATCTGTTCGGGTGTCGCGTTCTTGCCGATCAGGGTGTAGGTCTGGTCCGGGCCGAACCAGACCATAAGGATGAAGCTGATCAGGGTAACACCCAGGATGAGCAGCAGGCCGTGGGCAATCCTGTGCAATGCGTACTGCACTACTGTGCCGCCTCGCTGGTGCTTGATTCAGCAGGGACTTTTGCGACAAAACGCAAGTAAAACCCGCCCACGAAAGAGCGGTCCGGCAGCATGGCCAGGTCTCGGCTCCAGAGCAGAATCAATTTTCGTGATATTCCGCTGATGGTCGCGCAGTCGTCAATCACAATACGGTTCATGTTCCTGTAAATGGACGTGCGCATGGGGGAGGGCTGCATGCTTGAGCTTGTACGGTATAAACGGTCGAATTCTTCATTGCTGAAATTGGCGCTATTTGAACCCGGTGATGAGTTTGGGCCAAAAAACAACTGTACTGTGTTTTCCGCGTCGGGATAATCCATGGTCCATCCGGTGGTGGTCAACATCACTTCCCGGTTGAGGTAGGCGCGGGCGTAATCCCCGTAAGTCGCAAAAGTGAGGGGCCGTATTTTTTCCTGCGGATATCCGATTTCCGCCATGAAGCTCCTGAATTGCTCGAACATCTGGCGATCGGTGACGCCAGCCACAAAACCATATTCGAGTACGGGCAGATTGGCGGCATTCCAGCCATGTGCGCCGAGCAATGCGCGGGCTCCGTCGAGATCACGGGTAATGGATGCGGTGTCCTGTTGCTGTTCGTATTCCGGAGCAGCAGGCGGAATGATGCCCGGAAAAACCTGTCCAATCCCATAGTAAAAAATCTCGTTCCTTTTGGGCCAGTCGAAAGCCTTGATGATCGCGCAACGCAGCGCTCTATTCCGTACATTCTGATCTGGATCCCGGTGGTAACCAATCCGCCGGTCACTCATGTTGAAATCGGTATGCACAAATCCGGTTTCCAGGTTGGCCAGGAGGTTATATTTTTCGGCCAGCAGGGAATTCAGAACCGGCGGGTCACGCTCCTGCAGCACCTGGTCGAACTGGCTGACCGGTACTTTGACGAAATCCAGTTCGCCGGCGATGAAGGAGTTCCAGCGGGATGCATCTTCGGCGATAAATTCGATTTCGATACGGCGCATAAAGGGAGGGATCTGCCCTTCAAGCGCTTCCAGGTTCAGGTGTGAGTGTGCAGCCGGATCAAAGCCTTCTGCTTCCAGACTAAAGGGCTCCTCTCTGAAACTCGTATTGCGAACCAATGCGGCACTGGCGCTATTGAATCTCTTTAGCCTGTGAGGCCCCGATCCGACGGGGTGGATTGCGAACTCCTGGCCGTAGTGATCAACGGCTTCCCGGGGCACAATGGCTGAAAACCCTTGGGCAAGCGTGTGGCTTAATTGTGGAAAAGGAGTAATCAGCTGAATTTGCAGGGTCCGGTCATCCAGAGCTTTGAGCCCGGAGACTTCACGGTCGTAATCAGAACCAGCTTCCTTCCATTCATCGAGACCCACTATCCTTCCTTGCCAAAGCCAGGTTCCCTGGGCCCGTGTTTTAGGGTCGAAATGTCTCTTGATTGAGTAAACGAAGTCCTCGGCGCGAACAGCCCGCCCTGTGCCTTCCGGAAATGCAGGGTCATCGATGAAATGCGCTCCGGGTTTGATTCGAATGGTATAAATGAGGCCGTCGGAAGATACATGTGGCAACCCTTCAGCCAGGTTCGGTTCAAGTTGGTAGGGTCGGGCGAGGTACTTGTATCGGTAGAGCGTGTCGTACAGGTTTACGACCAGGAAATTAGCGTAAATGTTGGAGGCCTGTGAGGGGTCGAGACTGCTCGGTGCGCCATCCATCGAGTGGCGGTAAACCTGAAACGTATTGGCCGCATCCTGATTCTGGAGCGGGCTGTCGCATGCCCCCAGCGCCAGCAGCACCATAAGGGGCAGGAAAATCGAACTCAGCTTGTGTTTGCAAGGAATCACGGGGTTCAGCTTACCCCAGCAGGTCAATACTCTTCCAATAACGCGTCGTAGTCCAGCTCCGGTGGATTGCCGTCATAAATCCTGTATTCGCGATTTTGCAGCCAGACATCCCTGATCAGCACATACGGATCACTTGCCGCATCCAGTTCCGCCTGGAAAGGTAATAATTCCGCCCGCAGCGTTATCAGATCCACAACAAGCGGAATATAATTGTTGTATTCACGCACGGCATAACTGACCGGATGGAAATAACCATAAAAACCGCGACCGATGAAGTCACGTGCTGTGTAGGGTCCAAAAATCGGCATGACCAGGTAGCGGCTGTCCTTCCAGCCCCACACCGCGAGGGTCTGCCCGAAGTCCTCTTCGTATTCTGGAATCTCGACCTTGGTGGCCACATCGAAAAATCCGAGAAGACCGACAGTGGAGTTCATTAGAAACCTGCCCGTTGCGGTCAGCGAATCTTCGAATTTACCCTGGAGAATCAGGTTGATGAATGTTACGGGGTAAGCCAGGTTTCTAAAAAAATTCCTGACTCCGCGTTGCGGTTCATCCGGCATGATGACGTCATAGCCTGTCGCTATCGGTCTCATTATGGCTCTGTCGAGACTCATATTGAAGGAGTGAATCTTCCGGTTGTAAGCCTCCCAGGGGTCACGTTCCGGATCTGTCAGGGTGACCTGCTGGCTGGAACAGCCGGCCAGTACCGAAAGTTGCAGCACCGTGATGACCAACACAAGCGGGCCGGTCAATTTCATGGCTCACCGCTTCTGCCGGTCATGTTCAGTAGTTCGATCGCATCACACAGCCGTGCCAGGCTCATCAGGCTGGAGGGCGCGTTGAGGTAGCGCAGGTTATTGGAAACTGTCTGCTGAGCGGCTTGCCACTCAAGCAGCAGGGCCAGTCCTGCGCTGTCGACTGCCGTCACGCCTGATAGATTGATTGACGAGATCGGCGCTGGACTCTTGAACAGATTTTCTGATTCCTTGTACAGGCTGGGGGTGGACTCGAAAGTCAGTGCGCCTGTGAGATTCGCACAACCCTGCTCACCGGCTTCAATGGTACTGAGCTCACTCATCAATATGGACGTTTCCTGCCAGTATTTCTTCTGTCACCTTGTCTATGCCATCAGCTGCTACACGCGGTGAATCTGGTTGCGAAACGTCATGATGTAGGAAATACCTTCCACGGTTACATCGAAGGCTTTCCAACCCAGGTCGGTTTTCCGAAATGTATAATCCACCGGCGTGAAACCGCCATTCTCGAGTTTGATGCGTGTTCGGACCTTCGTCAGTTTCTCAGTATTCTTCCCTTTCATCGGCAGCACTTCTACCTGCTTGTCTGATCGGAACTTAAGCAGGCCGTCTGCGTAACGGTTGATCAGCACAGCGCTCATGGCCTGGGCGAAAGCATTCAGTTGTTCCGGACTCACCCCCCGTCCGGCTCTGCCCAGGATCAGGCGTGCTGAATAGTCGAGATCGAGCAGTGGAATCAGGTCATTGCGAACAATCGTGCGAAGCTGCTCAGGATCAGCGGAGAATTCCTCCCGTCGTTGATCCAGAGTTTCCAGTATGTGGGTGGTGGTTTCCTCGATAATGGTAAACGGGTCGCGGTCATCGACCGGGTACGCCAATGCTCCACCGCTTCCGAGCAGCAAGAAAAAGACCGGTACAAACACTTGCTTCATCATTCTTTCTCACCTGATCCGGTATTGAACAAATATTTGCTGATAATCTGCTCAAGCACAATGGCCGACTGAGTAATAAAAATTTCATCGCCGTCCAACAACATATCCGGGGCTCCGCCCGGCTCCAACCCGATGTAACGATCTCCCAAAACGCCTGACGTCAGTACGGAAGCACCCGTGTCGGACGGAATTTCGTTGAATTTCGAAGCCACGCTCATTTTTACAATTGCTTCGAATGTGACCGGATCCAGAGCGATTGATTCAACCAGCCCGACAGTAACCCCCCCGATTTTTACCGGAGCGCGGTTCCGTAAATCACCGACATTGGTGAATCTTGCGCTGATGTTATAGGTTTCTTTGCCGAGATCCTGTCCGTAATCTGTCGCCTTGGTTGCAAGCCAGACCAGGGCGGCAATGCCCAATAGCAGGAATATCCCGGATGCGAATTCAACTTTGTAGTTCGCACGCATAGCGTTACCTCAAGTTAGAAATGACGAGATGATGAAGTCAAAAATAAGTATCAGAACCGAACTCAAAACGACGGTATTGGTGGTGGCGGTTCCGACTCCCGCGCCCGTCGGCCGGGCTGAATATCCAAAATAGACGGCGATCAGGCTGACTGTGCCGCCAAAAATGACGCTTTTCCAGATTCCACCCATAAAGTCTTTCTGGAAGTAAATGCCCGTCTCAAGTTTGCTCCAGAAAATGCCGGCATCCAGGTCCATTACGCCGATGGCAAATACGACGCTGCCCAGAATCGCCATGGCGTTGAACATGGCCGTCAACAGGGGCACTGAAATCACGCCGGCTGCGAAGCGCGGCAGGGCGATACGTTGAATAGGGTCGATCGCCATCAACTCCATGACTTCTATCTGGTTGGTGGCTTTCATCAGGCCGATTTCAGCCGTGATGGAGGTGCCGGCGCGTCCGGCAAACAGCAGTGCGGTCAAAACGGGTCCAAGTTCCCGGAACAGCGATTTTCCCACCAGCAAGCTGACCTGGTCTGAAGCACCAAATTGTTCCAGTGCATTGATGGCCTGAAGCGACAGCACCATGCCGACGAAAAATCCGCAAATCATGATGATCACGAGTGAACGCGCTCCGACCAGATAAATCTGTTGAAGTATTGTGAGAATCTGGGAGCCACTGAACCGGATTCCGGACAACATTCGGAACAGAAACAGCAGGCACCGACCGGCCTGGACTACCTGACCTGAAATTCCGCCAAGGAGTTTATTTGTCCAGGACATGCTAATCGAGCAATCCCCAGGGTGCGCCGGGTGGCTGGTAGTGGAAAGGGATCGGGCCCTCGACTTTACCGTTCATAAACTGATTCACACCGGGATTTGTGCTGGCGCATAAATCTTCGGGTGGGCCTTCACCTGCAATTTTTGCTGATGCAATGATGTAGCAGTAATCGACCAATTGACGCATTTGATTGACATTATGCGTGACTACGATGCTCGTCAAGTTCAATGAATCAGTGGTTTCGCGCATGAGCCTGCGAACGGTCGATACGGCAATCGGATCCAGGCCGGTCATGGGTTCATCGTACAACATGATGTCCGGGTCGAGTACTACGGCGCGCGCAAAAGCGACCCTTCTGGCCATGCCGCCGGAAAGTTCGTGCGGCATACGGTATTCGATGCCACCCAGGCCAACAGCGTTGAGTTTGCTCATCACCAGGCGGCGGACCAGGGGCTCCGGAAGGTCGGTGTGCTCCCGAACGGGCGTGGCTATATTTTCAAAAACGGTTAAATCGGTGAACAGCGCGCCGTCCTGCAAAAGCACGCCGATGTTGCGGCGAAAAAGCCGAAGCTCCCGGTCTGACATGGCAGAGATCAAATGGCCGTTAACCTTGATGGTTCCCTCATCAGGGCGCAGCTGACCGGAAATGAGCCGGAGAATCGTTGTCTTACCCACGCCGCTTGGCCCCATGAAAGCCACGATGGACCCGCGCCGGATGTCCATGCTGATGCCGTCGAGGATGGTTTTGCGGCCACGCCGAAACACCAGGTCCCTGATCTGGATGACAGGTGCTTGAGAATCGATGCGTCTTGTTGTTGATTCTTCCATCGTTTCATTACGTAAATGGGGAGGCTATTGTATTACGATTCAAGAAGATTTTTTTGACAAAAAAAAGAGAGGAGGCTTACGCCTCCTCTCCGTGTAGAGTATCGGAACTCCGCTTATGGTGGACTGCAGTCCTCCTAGGCCTTTCCAACTCTGTCCGGTTCCTCAGCTCTCTGCCCTGGGCTCCGGTCGCGGGACTTCTACTCCCGCCTTATTTATCGACGTCTTTCGGCCTTCCGATTCCGCAGGGTTGCGCCCGCTTTCTCGTCGGTTTCCAGAACTTGCGCTCCTTTCACCTTTTGGTTCTTCTGGCTTGCGCCTTCCAAACGCTCGATCTTCCGCTGCCGAAGCTGCTTCCGATCGCGATCTTTCAAAGCCGAAGCTTCTCCGATCTTTTAGACTTTCTATCAGCGTGAACTGTTTTCAGTCTGGCGACCTGTTGAGGCTTTCACCTCCTGGCGTCTATCTCAAGGGATCGCGTCTCCCTATCGAGTCACCCTTCAATGGCACGACCAGCGTTTGCAGAGCCCGGTCTGGGTGACATACTCAGTACCACGTGAGCATTAGTTCCGTTGTCCGTTACCCCCCATAAGGCCTTTCGGCGGGTCGGCCGTCTGGCCGGCGGGTTTCTTCTAACGGGGGATTAAAACTACTCTTGCAAGCGGCAGAAGTCAACGAAGGTTGGGGTGAGTTTAAGACGGTTTTCTAAAGACCAATCTCAGGTCCAATTTGCAAGTTGCTGAATTGACAAAAGACCCGGGAAATTCAGAAAAATTAGTTTTGCGATGAAACGAATAATGTGCTCAAAATATGATCAGAACGAAAATGTCATAGGGGATAACATGAATCCAGTCCGAGACGGTTCGGCATTTCGAAACCATACTTCCATGATTATAAAACCACTTTTTCTGCTCGCCATCCTGGTACTCGTGGCCTGCAATGATTCTGCGACAGGCACCCCCTCAGCTTTAGCGGCTGAATCTGAACCGGTACCCACAGCGGAGGCAATTCCTGAAGCGAATAACACTGCTTCCGAAGGCCCGGCGAAGCCACAGCCCAGGCTTTCTTTGGAACAAATCCAACAGGAGCTGGATGTTCCGGGAATCTCCGAGGCCTGGACCGGTGATCTCAACGGCATGGTGGACAGACGTGTGATACGGGTACTGACGGTTTATGGTCTGGGCAGATACTTTGTAGATCACGGGCAGGAAAAAGGCATTACCTATGAATTGCTCAAGATGTTTGAAGATGCCCTCAATAAAAAAATGGGACGAAAGCACGTTCGAATCCACCTGGTGTTCATACCGGTTGCCCGCGACGAACTGATCCCGGGCTTGCTCGAGGGTCGCGGCGACATTGCCGTTGCGGGTCTGACCATCACCTCAGAGCGGGATGAGGTGATTGACTTTTCGAATCCGCTAAGCAGGGAATTATCCGAGATCCTGGTTACCGGCCCCTCAGCGCCGTCGGTCGGCACCATTGATGACCTGGCCGGGCAGGAAATGTATGTGCGGGCATCCAGCAGTTATCGATCCAGCCTGGATGCACTCAACCGGAGGTTTCGCGAAGAAGGAAAAAAGGAAATTGTTATCCGGGATGTTTCCGAATTCCTGGAAGATGAAGACCTTCTGGAGATGGTGAACTCCGGCGCCCTGGAATGGGCGGTTGTTGATGATTACAAAAGTAAGATTTGGGCTGGCGTGTTGGAGAACCTGACAATAAGGGACGACATCGTGTTCCGCGAGGGTGGACAACTTGCCTTCGCAATAAGGGAGGATAGCCCGAAACTAATGGCTGAATTGAACACATTCATAAAATCACACCGGCAGGGGACATTGAAGGGAAACATCCTGATCAAACGCTACATAAATAATTTTGACTGGACCAGGAATGCCCTCGGTGCGGAAGATTACCAACGCTTCAGGGAAGTTATTGATATTTTCCAGAAGTATGGTGATGAATACGGGGTTGACTACCTGATTGTGACCGCGCAGGGCTACCAGGAGTCGCGCCTGATGCAGACTGCGCGTAGCCGGGCAGGTGCTGTTGGCATCATGCAGTTGCTGCCCAGCACCGCCGCTGATCCGAACGTGGGTATTCCCGATATTTCAGAGGCGGAAGACAATATACATGCCGGGGTCAGGTATCTGAACTTCATTCGCAACCGCTATTTCAGCGATCCTGAGATGGATGATTTCAATAAAACAATGTTTGCCCTGGCAGCATATAATGCCGGCCCGGCACGAATCGCCAAACTGCGTAGCAAGGCGGAAAAACTTGGGTACAATCCCAACAAGTGGTTCGATAATGTTGAAATAATCGCGGCAAAAGAAATTGGCGGGGAAACCGTTCAATACGTCGCAAATATCCTCAAGTACTACGTCGTTTACCGATTGAGTATAATCCGCACCCTTCAGAGGCAGGAAGCCCGGGAACTGCAGGCGGTCGGATAGCTTCTCCATGGATTCCAGAGTGAGAAATTAATTATGTCCGAAATGGCCTTTGAAGTGACCGTAAACCTGTCCTACGCCGAGACGGTGGATCGCGTGATCGATGCGCTTAAGGGCGAGGGCTTTGGTGTTTTGACCCGTATTGATGTGCACGACACGTTCAAACAGAAACTGGATGTTGATTTCAGGAATTACAGCATTCTCGGGGCCTGCAACCCGTCGCTCGCGCACAAGGCGCTTAGCAACCGCCCGGATGCAGGCCTGATGCTGCCTTGCAACGTGATCGTGGAGGAGGTTGAGAACGGTACCCTGGTACGTATCGTGGACCCTGCCGCGATGATGCAGGCGGCCGGCCTGGCGGGTGACCCGGCAATGGAAGAAGTCGGCACCGAGGCAGGCGTGCGCCTGAGGCGTGTCGCGGACGCGTTGAACGATTGAAGCAGCCTGCCGGTCCGGGCGGGCCTGGTTCCCGTTCAGTCGGTCAAGGCGAAAGCGACGATATGGTCGCTCCGGTTGCTGCCCATGTTGCCATGCCCTCCGGCTGCGATGACAATGTATTGTCGGCCATTGAGCTGGTAAGTCATCGGTGTGGCCTGGCCACCCGCGGGCAAGCGGCCGCGCCACAGCTCCTCGCCTGATTCGATATCAAAGACGCGCAGGTAGTCATCCAGTGCGGCAGCAATAAATACCAGGCCGTTTTCCAGAATCAGTGGACCACCCGTGTTCGGCATGCCGAGTTTCGAACCAAACGGCAACGGCGTCTGGTCCCGCGTGGTGCCCAGCGGTACCTGCCAGCGGATGACGCCGGCAGCCATGTCCACCGCGGCCAGTGTTCCCCACGGCGGCTTCACGCATGGTAGCCCAAGAGGCGATAACAGGGGGTTGCGGCGCATTCCATAGGGTGTTCCTGGTTGTGGGGCAAATTCAGCGTCCGGATACAAGCCGGAATCGCGCACAGCCTCGTACTCGTCACGAGGTATCAAGGCCACGACGAAAGGCAGGTGCATCGTGTTGGCAACGACCAGTTGCCGGCCGGGGTCAAAAGCAACGCTGCCCCAGTTGGAGCCGCCTGCATTACCCGGGATCATGATGGTGCCCTGCAAGCTGGGCGGCGTGTATATGCCGCCGCTGACGAGGCTGTCCATCAAGTCACGGCACTCTCCCCGGTCCCACGGAGAGAGCCCCCAGGCATCATTCGTAGTGATGGCGTGTTGCGGAACCAGCGGCGGGGGTGCAAGCGGGAACGGCTGGGTAGGCCAGCTTACTTCACCGCTGATATCAGACGCCGGAACCGGTCTTTCCTCGATCGGGAAAAACGGCTCGCCAGTCTCACGGTTGAAGGTAAACAGCATTCCCATTTTGGTCGCCTGGATCACGACGGGAACATTCACACCTGCCTGCTCAATGTCCACCAACACGGGCTGTGATGCGATGTCATAATCCCACAGGTCGTGGTGAACCAACTGCTGTGACCAGACAAGCTCGCCGCTGGTGGCATCAAGTGCGACCAGTGAGTTTGCGTGCCGGTTGTTGCCGAGGCGCTCGCCACCGTAATAATCCGGACTCGCCGACCCGGAAGCCGCAAAAATCAGCTCGCGTTCCGTGTCCACGGATAAAGGTGACCAGACATTGGCCGTGCCGGTCTTTGCCGCCTGCTCCGGCCGCCAGTCCGCGGCATTATCGGCATCCGGATCACGCGGTATTGCGTGCCATTTCCAGCGCAATTTTCCATTGCGGGCATCGTAGGCCCATACCGTACCGAGACCGCGGCCCGTGTTCCAGCCATCGATCATGCCTGAACCGAGCACTACCAGGTCATTGATCACCACCGGCGGTGACGTGACAGGATAGGCTCGGCCACGGTTGCTTTCAGATAATGCAGCTTTCAGGTCGGCTTCGCCACTACCGGCAAAATCCATGCAACGCTGACCTGTGGTGGCGTCCAGTGCAATCAGACGTGCATCAAGGGTGCCGACCAGGATGCGCTCCCGGCAGGGCTCACCTGGCGGCGCGGTGCGATCAAGCCAGTAGGCCACGCCGCGGTTGGCGACCTCGCTGAATCCTTCCTTTGGATCGAGTTCAGCATCGAATCGCCAGCGCTCCTGTCCGTTTTCGGCATTGATGGCAAACACGCGGTTGAAGGCGGTAGAGAAATACAGAGTGTTGCCAGCCAGTACCGGTGTGGCCTGGAAACTGTGCTTGTAACCGGAGCGATAGCCTGCGCCAGTCTCACCTGTCCGGAATGTCCACACAGGCGCCAGGCGTTCCAGATTATTCCGAGTAACCTGGCCTGCCACAGAGTATCGAGAGCCGCCCTGATCATTTCCGTAGGCCAGCCAGCCGACATCCTGTAATCCCGCGTCAGCGCTTGATGGCTGGGCCAGCTTTTCGGTCCAGCGATCGGCGGCAAGCCAGGCCACTCCGAGACCAATGACCGCCAGGGCGGCGAGAAGCAGCAGGGATTTTCCTAAAAATTTTAATAGTTTTACCATGATGAGGAGTTGATTGATTCGCCAGGATGCAAAGCCGAAACAATTATATCGAATCCGGGGCTGAATTCCCGAGCGACGGATTCACTTGACGCATCGCCATTCAACATCAAAGATATAACGCAGCAAAATATTAGAGGTATTTCATGGCCGATTCGAGAAAAACCTGGCTCCTGCTGCGTGCCATCGCCCTCAGCCTGTTCGTCCTCCTGTTACCGGTCCTCGCCCTTGCCGCCACCGAAGGCGCACTGGAATTTATCGACCTGACCGGCCACTGGGCCGGCATCCTCTCGCTGGTAATTTTCGTGGCGGCTTACTCACTGGTGATCGGCGAAGAAGTGATTCACATGAGAAAGTCGAAGCCTGTGATCGTGGCTGCAGGCCTGATATGGGTGTTGGTGGCTATCGCCTTTATGCAAGCCGGAGATATCGATCGGGCCCATCTTGAGGTCCGTGGCGATTTGCTTGAATTTGTCGAATTGTTCCTTTTTCTGCTGGCAGCGATGACCTTCATCAATACAATGGAGGAGCGCGGCGTATTCGATGTTCTGCGCGTTTGGCTGGTCTCGCAGGGCTTTTCACTGCGCAAGATTTTCTGGATCACAGGTGGACTGGCTTTCGTGATGTCGCCGGTAGCGGATAACCTGACAACAGCCCTTTTGATGGCGGCAGTGGTGGTTGCAGTGGGGGGCAGCAACACCAAGTTCATTGCCGTGGCCTGTGTCAACATCGTCGTGGCGGCCAATGCCGGCGGGGCCTTCAGCCCCTTCGGAGACATTACGACCCTGATGGTCTGGCAGAAAGGCGTAGTGCAATTCCAGCAGTTTTTTGCCCTGATCGCCCCCTCGATCGTTAACTGGGTGGTAACTGCGGCCATACTCAGTTTCGCGGTGGGGAAAGACCAGCCTGAGCCGGTCACTGAAGTGGCCGAACTGCAACATGGAGCCTGGGTAGTAGTGGCGCTGTTCATCGTGACGATTGTAATGGCGGTATCGATGCACAATGTCCTGCACCTGCCGCCGGTGGTTGGCATGATGACCGGCCTGGGATTCCTGAAACTGTTTGGCTATTACCTGCAGCGACGTGACGTGGGAATCGCGAAGGGGCACGAGTTGGCGAAGGTGGAGTCAACCCCGCTGGGTGTAGGGGCGGTTCATGAAGGCGAGTCTGAGAGTAACGTTGCCGTTTTTGACATATTTAACAAAATGCAACGCGCCGAATGGGACACCCTGATGTTTTTCTACGGTGTGATCATGTGCGTTGGCGGGCTCGGCGCCTTCGGCTATCTGGCCATTGGGTCAGAGCTGATGTATGTGGGCCTGGGCCCGACCACGGCCAACATCATCGTCGGTTTCGCTTCGGCGATCGTCGACAATATTCCGGTCATGTTCGCTGTGCTGGAAATGAACCCGGATATGTCGCTCGGGCAGTGGCTACTGGTCACGCTGACGGCTGGCGTTGGCGGTTCGATGCTTTCGATCGGCTCCGCTGCAGGCGTCGCCGTTATGGGCACGGCTCGAGGCATCTACACCTTTTTCGGTCACCTCAAGTGGTCCTGGGCGATCCTGCTGGGCTATATCGCCAGTGTGGGCGTACATTTCCTGGTCAACGCTTCCAAATTCACCTGATGTTGTCCCGGCTTCTCGTCCTACTGCTGCTGGCATTCCCGGCGGGCACCTGGGCCTGTAGCACGCACGGTACGAATGGCGGCGGGGAGATCACATGGCAGTACGGTGGATCCGCTGATAGCGAGGGAAATCTGCTGTTTGTCGTCGGCATCGAGGATGAGATTGTAGCGCCTGCAGTTGCTACGACTTGCGTGACCGCAATTGGCCTGGGGAGTACTGAGCGCTCCATGCCCGGGGGGGTAATAGCGATCTCCGCGCGTGTCGACCGGGTCAACCGTGTCACCGGGGAGGAATCCCGCGTTGAGTTCTTCCGGTTTTTGGCAAACTCCGCAACGACCAGCGGTATGTCTGCAGGTGGGGGCTCCGGAATAAATGATCCCCGCCCACTTATCACTGGTGCTACATGGTTCGGGTTTTCGTCGGCGGTCAACCCTTTTGTACTGGAAACCGGGCCGGATGAATATATCCGCATGACTTTCGAAGTACTGGTACCTGAGGCACTGGCCCCTTTCATCACGGATGTACAATTTGCTTCGGGAGAGGGCCAGCCCGATGGCACGCCAATTTTCACCGGCGATCACCCAGTTCAATACTACACGGCAGATAATCCCCTCGTTGTGCTGCGGAAATTCATCATCAACGCCGGCCTCAATGATGCCTGGTACGACCCGGCCACAGCAGGGCAGGGCATTTTAATCACGGTGTTTCCCCGAGGTTGCTGTGATGTTCCTGGCCTGGTTCACCTATGATATTGAACGTCCCGGAGATGAAGTGGAGGCGCAACTGGGTGAACCGGGGCACCGCTGGCTGACTGCAGCGGGTAAGCACGCGGATGATCGTGCAGTTCTGGACATCGATATGGTAAGCGGAGGGGTGTTCGATTCAGGCGTGCCGGCCGTGGAGCATAACCCGGACGGCACCATCGTCATCGAGTTTACCGGCTGCAACAAAGGGAACGGTCAGCTATGACATCACTTCGGTGGATCGACAGGGGTGTGATACCGATCGAGCGAATCGTGCTGGCCAATGTGCCGCTTTGCAAGGAACTGGATGAGGCGGCGGCCAATGCATTACTCTAGGCCGCTCCTGTTGAAAGTGGAAACAACATGAGCGCCAGCCAAATGCAGAAATCAGGACTCAGGAAGGAAATCGGCCAGCTCGGTTTTGGCGCGATCGCGCTGAACGGAACCATCGGCGCCGGTATCTTTGCGCTGCCGGCAATCGCAGTGGAACGCGCCGGTCTGTTCAGCCCATGGATCTTTGTCGCCTGCGGCGTTCTGATCATGGCGATCGTATTCGTGTTTGCGCGCGTGGCAAGTTACTTCACTGCTACGGGGGGCCCGGTTACCTACGCGACCACGGCGTTTGGCCCATTCGTTGGTTTCCAGGCCGGTTGGCTGTTGACCCTCTCCCGTGCCGCGGCTTTTGCTGCAAATGCCCACCTGATGGTGACATATACCGGCTGGTTTTGGCCTCCCCTGGCAGACGGCACCTGGCACATGCTGGCTGTTGGCATCGTTTGCGTTTTGCTTACTGTGATCAACCTGGTCGGCGTTCGCCAGGGCATGCTGGCCATTTTCGCCCTGACCGTGCTCAAATTGCTGCCTTTGCTACTGCTGGTTTTCCTGGGAATCAGCCAGACCAACCCCGAAATATTCGCAGGAGCCGAGATTCCGCCACTGGATTCACTCGGCGAAACAATGCTCATTGTTTTCTATGCCTTTGTCGGCTTCGAAAGCGCGGTCATACCAGCGGGTGAGGCCCACAATCCGCGTCGCGATATTCCGCTGGCACTGGTCAGAACCATCCTGGCCATCACGATTTTTTACTTCCTGATCCAGATCGTCACAATTTCCGTGGCTCCGGACATAGCAGGCAGCAGAACCCCGTTGGCTGACGTCGCGCTGATTTTGATGGGCACGGCCGGCGCCGCCATTTTGACTCTGGGGGCAGTGTTTTCAATCAGCGGCAACCTCACCTCCAGCATGCTCTCTGCGCCCAGAATGCTGTATGCCATGGGGAAGCTGGGTAGCTTGCCTGCATGGTTCGGCACCATTCATCCACGCTACCAGACACCGTCCAATGCCATCCTCTTTTATGCGGCCTTTTCCATTGCTTTGGCGCTTAGCGGTGGCTTCGTTTTCCTTGCCGTCATGAGTACGGTGGTCCGCCTGATGGTCTACGTGATGTGCATCACAACACTGCCGGTTCTGCACAAAAAGCTCGGAGAATACGAGGGCCAGTTCAGGCTCTATGGAGGGATGGTGATTCCTGTGATTGCTTTAGTCATCAGCATTTGGCTGATGACACATGCTTCGCTGAAATCCTGGGTGGCGACCGGCGTGTTCATGCTGCTGGGTTGCATTCTCTACTGGGCCGCTATTCGCAGGGCCCGCTAGTCTCTCGCCAAACTGTGCATTTTTCCGCCCGGCGCCATGAAGCCCTCGCCCCATATCAGTTCCAGCATTTTCACCATCGCGTCGTCGTATTCGACTTCGTGACCCGTGCTGGGTTTGTTCATGTCGGGAAAAAGCGGGTTTATAAGGTCAGAACAATTTTCTGGTAGAGTCCGCCAAAGTAAAATTCGGACTCGATCTGTTCTTGCTCGATGTTTTCAGGCATGAAGGCCGGCAACTCCTCGCGCCACAGGTCCATCGCGAATGGTTCGAGCCAGCTGAGGATGGGTTTCATCACGTAGCGCATGGGGTTGTTGCGCTTGGGGCCGTGATAGTCGACGAATATGACTTTGCCGCCAGGACGGGTGACTCTTATCGCCTCTTCGACGGTCTTGCGGCGCGCTTCCTCGGGTTGCTCATGCAGCAGGAAGAAGACCACTGTCTGGTCGAAACTGGCGGATGGCAACGTCATCGAAGTGGAATCCAGGTTGTGGAGGTCGACGTTATGATTGTGGTCAAGCTTCTTTGCTACGTTTTCAAGCTGAATGGGCGCCACATCGACGATTTCGAGCCGGGAACCGGTCTTGCCCAGGTGGTCTGCCACCTTTTTGGAAAAATCTCCGTAAACACATGCCACTTGCAGAACCCTGTTGTTCGGTTCAACGGTTAGCTCATCCACTACCACCTCGGTGAGCCGTTTCATGTTGCCCCACAGGATCAGGTTAACGACCCACTTGCGCTCAAAGAAATAGAAAGACTTCGGATGTAGATAGGCCCACCAATAGGTGTCCTGGAGATATTCAGGGATTTTCGGTGCAGGTCTTACTGCGGCCAAAGTGGATTCCGAATTGGCACATCCGCTGCCGGTGTGCTCAAAATTCTCTGCTATCGCTCTTGAATCGTCGCTCATCGCTGCCTAGATCATGTATAAATAAAAAGCCGTCATCACGGTGCCGATTAAGGCGACCAGGTAGACGGCATTGGCAACTGCCTTGTCTCTCCTCACCCCGAAATCGTGAAATACGACCCGAAGGCGATGAGCAGCATGCCATAAAGCGAGAAAGATTACGATGAACAAGCTTGCTTTGCCGGTCAAGCTTGTTGCAAAAGCATGAATATTTACGTACTCCAGTCCTTCCGGCACGTTGCCCAGGGCAACGATCAGGAACAGGGCGATCATCACCGGAAAAACGAAAGCAGCCACTGTTCCTCCAGCGGCGAATAAACCCCATACAACAGACTTTTTGGCGATGGTCACGTCAAATTACTCCCGCCAGCCAGAAAACAAACAGCGAAACTACCGCCCAGGCCACGTAGTGGCTGATGACGATCACCCTGTCGGGCAGTTTTTTCTCTCCCAATTGAACCGGCATCGCTTTTGGCGCCAGCCTGAACCAGTCGAACGTCATGTAAATCAAGTAATAAACCAAAGCAATGGCGTGAGCGCTGACCATCAAGGTGTTCTGTTGTGATTCCAGAAAGCTGTTCCAGCCTTGCGGCCCGGCTGCCAGCGCCGCGAGCCCCCAGATGGCCAGGAAACAGTAAAACCCGACCAGCAGACAAGTGACTTCCCTGAGCATATAGCGTTTGTAGCGGCCGTTGCGCATGTACCAGGTGGTCTTCGAAATGGGTCGGACATAGGGCTGGCGGTTCATGATTTACCTCCAGGCAGCTTTTGTTTCCACCACTCGATGGCTCCGTCAACTTTCATTTGCTGGATTGCGGCTGCCGGGTCGACACTTTTAGGGCAGACCTCGGAGCAGGCTCCAACGAATGAGCAGTCCCAAACGCCATCGTGGTCGGCCAGGATATCCAGTCTCTCTGATTTACCCTGGTCGCGTGAATCGATATTGTAGCGGTGCGCAAGCGCCAGCACCGCCGGGCCGATGAAAGAAGAATCCAGTGCGTACTGGGGGCAGGCCGCATAGCAGCACATGCAGTTTACGCACATGGTGTACTGCTTGTATTTGTAAAGCGCGCCGCGTGACTGTATGTATTCCTGGTCCTCCGGCGGTGGGTCATCCTTGCGAATAATGTAGGGCCTGGCTCGCTGGAACTTCTCCATTACATCGTCGAGCACCACCACAAGGTCTCTTTCGATAGGGAAGTTCTCCAGTGGTTCAATGCGCACCTGGTCCGGCAGGTCACGAACGAAAATCTTGCAGGTCAGGCTGGGCTCGCCATTCACCATCATGCCGCAACTGCCGCAGACCATCATGTGACAAGACCAGCGGTAGGCCAGCGTGGTGTCGATGTTTTCCTTGACGTAATTGAGTGCATCGAGGATAGCCCAATCCTCTTCGCAGGGAACCGTGTAAGTCTGAAACCAGGGAACGTCATCCTGCTCCGGGTCGTAGCGCATGACTTCCAGTTCGAGTTGCCGGGTGCTCATTCGCTTTTACCCCCGGAATAATCACGAACACCCGGTTTGGAACGGGTTATGGTCACATCCAGCCATTCGACTCGCGGGCGGCCATCGGGCCGGCGGTAAGCCAGCGAATGTTTCAGGAAGTTCTGGTCATCGCGTTCGACGTAATCGAGACGCTGGTGGGCGCCCCGGGACTCGCGGCGTTCCAGGGACGCTTCCGCGATGCTTTCAGCAACATCCAGCAGATTGCGCAGTTCCAAAGCCTGTTGCAAATCGGTATTGAAGACATTGCTCTTGTCATGCACTTCGATGCCATCGAATCGCCCACGAAGCTGCGCAATTTTCTGGCAAGTGGCGCTCGCGCCATCTTCTTCGCGATAGATTCCTGCGCCTTCTTCCAGCGTAGCCCGCATTTCCCTCCGGATTCCGGATATGGATTCGTCGCCGCCGCTTTGCAGCAGGAGTTCACGTACTCCCCTAACGATATGCTCGGCCTGGTTCATTAGGGCAGGATCATCTCCGTGTTTGCCGGATTCCCTGGCGTAGGAGGCAGCCCTGTCAGCGGAGCGTTTGCCCGATACCAGCAGGTCGGTTAGGGAATTGGATCCCAGGCGATTGGCCCCGTGTAAACCGGAGCAAGCCGTCTCGCCAATGGCATAAAGGCCGGGCATGGATGTTTCACCATTGATGTTGCTGTCGATTCCGCCCATCATGAAATGGATGACCGGACGCACAGGAACCGGATCCGTGACGGGATCATGGCCCACGTAGGATGAAGCCAGTTCCCGCACCAGCGGTAACCGTTCATTGATCTTTTTCTCACCCAGGTGCCGCATGTCCAGCATCACGCAGTCTCCCCACGGTGTTTCCACAGTGTTACCTTTCTTTTGTTCGTGCCAAAACGCCTGGCTGAGACGATCGCGCGGTCCGAGTTCCATGGTTTTCAGCACCGTTTCACCGATCGGAGTTTCGGGGCCCATGCCATAGTCCTGCAGGTAGCGGTACCCGTCCTTGTTAACCAGGATGCCGCCCTCGCCGCGACAGGCTTCGGTCAGCAGGATTCCGGTACCGGGTAAGCCGGTCGGATGGTACTGCACGAACTCCATGTCTTTGAGCGGCACGCCGGCACGATAAGCCATGGCCATTCCATCTCCGGTCTTGATCGCGCCGTTGGTAGTGAACGGAAAGACCTGGCCGCCACCACCGGTAGCCATGATGATGGCCGGCGCCTGAAAACTGAAAAACCGGCCGCTACGCATTTCCATGGCGACTACGCCACGGCACTTGCCGTTATTGTGCAGCAACTCAAGGGCGAAATACTCATCGAATCGTTTGATAGCCGGAAACTGCAACGAAGTCTGGAACAAGGTATGCAGGATGTGAAACCCACTCTTGTCAGCCGCATACCAGGTACGTTTTTTCTTCATGCCGCCGAATGGCCGCACAGCGACCGAGCCATCGTCTTCACGGCTCCATGGGCAGCCCCAGTGCTCCAGTTGCACCAGTTCCTTTGACGCCTGGCTGACGAAGTACTCGACAACTTCCTGATCGCACAGCCAGTCACCGCCGCTTACCGTATCGTCGAAGTGCATTTCCAGTGAATCGTCAACCCCTTTGACACCCGCCGCGCCACCCTCGGCTGCGCACGTGTGGCTGCGCATCGGGTAGACTTTGGAGACCAGTGCAATTTCCAGTTCCGGATCGGACTCAGCAATGGCGATGGCTGCCCGCAGACCGGCGCCGCCGGCGCCAACTATGACGATATCCGCATGAATTGATTCCATTGAAACCCCCTTCAGAACCGATACGACCAGGAGGCGGAAATCAGCCAGAGTTCGTAGTCTTGAGTCGGCTGCCCCAGGGTCAATACCCGAGCCATTGTGTCCTGGGTGACGTTGTCCAGGGAAAAATCATCGACCGTCAGCTTGCCTCTTTCTGCTCGCAGCGAAATGGCTGAACGATCGTTGATATCCATTTGGCCGTATATGACGAAGCTGCGCAGTTCATTTTTTAATGTTGGCAACGGTGACGTTTCAGAGAATCCTGCGCTCGTGACATTGATCCGGCTTTCAACGTTGGACAGGGTGTAATCGAAACCAAAGGACAACGTTTCAGCCTTGCCCAGTTGGTCGAAACCGGCGTGGAAATTTAAAGTGTCTGCCACGTCTTCCGTATCGGCCCACCAATCGCCGTCTTCACGCCAGGCAGAGTTTGTGTCGAAACTGAGAATTTCGCGATTGGACTGGTTGGCTTTCCAGGTTTCGCGGGTATAGAAAGCACTCAGGAACACTTTGTCAGCCGGGTGATAAGCAAAATCCAGTGACCAGGAGTTGGCCCTGGCCTCGTTCAATCCGAACGCGCCTTTGTCGTAATCATCCTTCCAATTGCGCCCCGTTACGCCAATGTTGAATTCGCTGACCGGGAACCAGTCCAGCCTGAAACGCAATTCATCACGCTCGCGGTCGGTCAGGTTGTACTTGCGCTGCCAGGGGTGGTTCTGCCAAGCGTCCGGCGGAACGGCACCGGGTAGATGGGACTCCTGGAATGGGAGGTTGCCAACGTATTCGTCGATATTCCGATCGGAGTGGCGGTAATCCAGGCTGCTCGAAACGTTTTGCCAGGAGGTGAGCCTGATTCCTGCCAGCCAGGCCCATTCATTGGAATCTTCCACTTCGGTGTACTTGCGGGAGTAATCGTTCCATTCCACTCCGCCCTTGATGCCAAGACCACGCGCCACGGTCCAGTTCAGCAGCATGTCTGCTTTATTCCGGGTATAACTGTAGGGCAGGTTTATGCGGGTTTCACTAGTCCCTTTCTGATTTTCAGAGTCGCCGCCCACGTAACGGTAGGCCGCTTGCGGAGTCTTATTGTCACGGTCGTCATAGCGGTAGTTGGCCACCAGGTTCAATCGCCGCGCCAGCCGGCTGGTCAGGCGCGCGCTGAACAGCGTCGTGTTGATTTTTGCGTCCGCATCGGTTCGCGGAAGGTCCGCGCGAACCCTGAGGTCGGGGTTGATCGTGTAGGGATAAAAAGCATCGTCCTGCTTCATGGTTCCCCACGATAAATCCGCAGTCAGCCGGGTTTTGGCATTGAAAATGAAACCGCCGTAAGCCTTGAACTGCAAGTAACTGTTCTCGGGTTCCAGCGCCATCTGGCCAAAACCATCGGGAAAGGCAACGCCTTGTGCCCAGTTTCCGACTTTGCCATAGGCGTTCTGCCAGGTCAGTGACGGCGTATCGTTATTGAAGAAAGATGCATACAGTCCGGCGCCAAACTGGAGGCGCCCGTCAGCATAGTTGAACATCAGGCTGAAGTTATCGGTCTTCCAGTTCACGGGCGCCGGGATTTCGACGGAACGGGCGCCGGTCATGTTGTATCCGAAAATCCCCCAGGTATTGCGTACGCCGTCCTTGTTTTCATGCCGGAAATCGATAGCCATGTCCCAGTTTTCACTGATCTTCAGATCGTAGTTTAACGTCATGGATTTGCGGTCTGTCTTGATTTCATAAGGCCGCAGGAATTCATCGAGATTTATAAATCCCGTGGTATTAAAGCTGCCTGGCTCAATTTCCCATCCTTCAGGCATACGGAGTTCATCCCCCCCAAGACCCATGTACGGTGTCATGCCATTTGCAAATTCGTTGTTGGGAATCTGGCGGTAATCAAATTTGAAGCGCTGCTTGCCCTGCTGGCTCCAGTCAAACTCGACACGGCGGGAATTGAGCCCGACGCGCCAACCCTGAAAACGCCAGCGAATGGCGTCGCCGCTGTTCCATTCAGGGCGTTTTTCCCATCTGAAGTCGAACAGGGCATAAACTCCTTCTTCTCTTAGCCCGGAGTACTTTCCAAAGCGAAAGGAGTCGTCGCTCAGGTAATAGAGGCCAACCTCGATCTCATTGTCGACAACCGATTTCTTCTCACTCGTTTCTTCCTTTTTATCCGGAGCCTTGGCATCGTCTTTTGCATTCTCCTGTCCCCAGGAGGCAGAGGGTAAGAGCAGGAAAGCCAGCGCCAGCACGCTCAGAACTTGTTTGGCTCGGTTCTTCATCAATGTCTCCTCACGTCTCTTCACTGGTCACCGCGTCCAACTCACGCCGGACGGATGGTTTGATCCGTGAATCTGGTTGTGACAATTCAGGCACTGGCCAGCCAATACCTGCGGGGATGCGCCTTCAGGGGGAATGCCGGTTCCGCTGTAAGCTGTGCTTGGATGGTTCCAGGCATTGTGGCACTGCTGACACAGCCAGGGTCCACGCCCTGTTAGCAAGGGCTCGTAGTTCGACCCGTGGGCTTCATGACAGGTGCTGCAATCCTCACGTACCGGTTGATGCTCCCACAGGAAGGGGCCGCGTTTTTCGGCGTGGCATTCGTAGCATGTTTCGTTGATGGTGTTGTGAATCAGGCTGGCTTCACCTGCTGAGCCGTGCGGCTTGTGGCAATCGCTGCAGGACATCAATCCTATGTGCGAAGTGGCTGCAGATGCAGCCTGCACAGGGTGGCGCGACTGGCGCATGAACTGCGCGCGTTGTTCTGCGTGGCAGGTGTAGCACACGGCCGGCTGAGTCTCGAGCGCAAGCACAGGGTCGTTTTCAACGTGCAGATCATGACAATCCACACAGGCGGTCTCCTGGATGTCGTGCATGCTGCCCATCCAGTGGAAGCGCGAGCCACCATCATGGCAGGTCAGGCAGGCGCCATTTTTAATGTCGGCCGGCACTTCCGGCCCGAAGGTTATGGCGGGGCTGGGGCGTCCACCGTCCTTGGATCTTTTGGTGTGGGATTTACTCGGGCCATGACAGGACTGGCAGCCGTGATTTCCTTCTGCCATTGGCGCAGCTGGATTGGCAGTGGAACCCATCCTGCCCAGGAGTATTTCATGTGCAGGTTTAGTTCGTCCTTCCCCGTGGCAGGCCAGACACATTTTGGAACTCTTGACGTATTCGGCCTCAGGTTTCGCTTCTTCATCTCCGGCAGCCGGTACCGGCCCGCTCAGAATGAAGCAAGCCGAAATGGCCAGTATTGCAAAGCCTCTCTTGAGTAAATTCATAGCGCAGAAATTTTCGATCATGGTTTCGTTCTCTCTTCGCAGGGCAGGTTGCGGTATGTGGCCAACCCAGATGCCTAGTTATTCTTTGCGCCCTGGTCGATCCAGAGCCGGACAGTCTCAATATCTGCTTTGCTGACCGGGTCCTCCGCGCCGTGAGGCATGCTGATGGACGGGTCAGCGCGACCTTCCATCAGGACTATCATGTTGCTGCCGGCACTGTCGCCGCCGATGATCATCGGACCGAATTTCGTTCCTTTCATCAGCTTGTCGTACGTGATCATGCTGAAGCCGCTGGCTTCGAAGCCCTCGCCGCCTTCCTGGTGGCAGGCGAGACAGTTCTGATCAATGATGGGTTTCACATCCTGGGAAAAACTGACCGATGCTTCGCCGGCACAACCTGTCAGCGCCCCGGCCAGCGCGATGGGCAGGACTACTGGAAGTGACCATTTGCCTGTAATTCCAGTCTTGATCATCATACATTCTCCAAGGTCTTAAATTAATGTTAAAAATTACGCCGGTGGCAACGGAATACTCATGATGCATGTCAACTAAACGGGCATATTGAGGGGCCCGTTTCTGAAAAAGGTTAATATTCAGAATCAATATTATCATTGGTGGTGTGACAATGTGAAAACAGGAATCGTAGGGGCTGGTATTTCCGGATTGGCGACCGGCCAGGCAATCCTGGCACGAAATCCGCATTCTGAAGTCGTGATTTTCGAAGCCGGTATACGTGCCGGTGGAAAGGTCATTACAGAGTGCACTTCAGAGGGGTATTTGTGCGAATGGGGCGTTAATGCTTTTCTTGATAAAAGCCCGCGCACACTGGAGTTGTGTGCCGAAATTGGCCTCACGGCCGTGCCGGCTGATTCCTCGGCCAAAAAGCGATATGTTTTCAGTGAGGGTCAATTGCACAAATTGCCCGAAAAGCCCCTGGAATTTTTTACTTCGAAGCTGCTTAGTGTGCCAGGTAGGATTCGTGTTATGGGCGAGGTATTTTCCGGGCGTACAAAAATTCCGGATGAGACGCTTGCGGAATTCGGGACAAGACACCTGGGGCGGGAGGCGTTCGAGAAGCTGATTGATCCAATGGCATCCGGTGTCTTTGCCGGGGATGCAACGCGTATGAGCCTGAAAAGCTGTTTCCCCCGGATCCACGAGGTGGAATCCGAATATGGCAGCCTGATCCGGGGCCTTATCAAGTTGCAGAAAGCGGCACGCAAAAGCGGGAAGAAAGAAGCGCCGGGTCCGGGGCCTGGTGGAATATTGACCTCTTTCAATGGTGGCATGTCCGTATTGACTGATACGCTCGCGGCTGAACTGGGCTCCCGGGTACGGTTAAATTCGGGGGTCGAAAGTATTTCTTCCAGCGGTGGCCAGTTTACGGCGTACCTGCGCGACGGGGTGGGGGAAGAATTCGACGCACTTGTACTGGCGTCTCCGGCCTACGCCCAGGCAGGGATGCTGAGGGAACTTGCGCCTGGCATCTCGGAGCTGTTGAACGGTATCCAGTACCCTTCCCTGGCCGTCATTTGCCTCGGTTACAGCAAAGCCTGTGTTGGTCAGGGCCTGGATGGATTCGGATTTCTTGTTCCTTCGAGAGAGAACAAGGGCATCCTGGGAACCGTAGCCGATTCCAACGTTTTTCCCGACCGTGCTCCGAAGGGCTCAATGCTGCTGCGGACCATGGTGGGAGGAGCAAGGTCACCAGAACTGGCTGAGTTGCCGGATGAACAATTGTTCGACCTGGTACAGTCCAACCTCAGGGACATCATGGGAATTACCGCCGAGCCGGAATTTGCAAAGATTTACCGGCATGAGAGGGCCATTCCCCAGTATCTTGTTGGTCACGCAGACCGGTTGCAGGCCATCGAGGCAGAATTGGTCAATCACCCGGGGCTTGTTTTGACAGGTAACGCTTTTCACGGCGTCAGTCTGAATGACTGCGTGCTCAACGCCACGAAAATAGCGCAATCTATAAGCCCTGTGGCCACTCGGTAAGCTGCGGTTCTGTCATGATCAGTAACAGCCTGAAGGTAAAAGTAGGTATTTACCTTGTAGTGGCGCTGACCATTGCTGTGGTCCTGTTCACGTTCATGGTTGTACGCAACAGCCGTGAGGCGCTTCTCCAGCAGGCGATCGGCCATGCGGCCCAGTTGTCGGAAGTGATCACCAAGAGCACCCGCTTCGCGATGCTTCAAAACCAGCCCTCCTACGTTGACATGATCTTGCAGGATGTAGGCGCCCAGGATGAAATCGACAGGGTCCGGATTCTGAGCAAAAACGGCACGGTGATCCATTCTTCAGATGAATCCGAAATAGGAACCCTGGTCGATCAGGAAGCTGAATCCTGCCTGGCTTGCCACCTGGATGAAGAGTCCATGCGGGCGAGTCCCATGCTCGGAAGGCCACGGTTTTTCACCGGCCGGAATGGTGAGCATATGTTGGGCAGCACGGCAGTGATACGGAACGAGCCAACCTGTTCAAACGGTGGCTGCCATGCCCATCCGGCGAGCCAGTCGGTGTTGGGTGTGCTGGATATTGTTTATCCCCTGGGTCAGATTGATGCGACCATTCGATCCTACACGATCAAGATCATGGCTCTGGCGCTGGGATTTGTAATCCTGGCTGCTATTCTTGTTAGCGTACTGGTGCAGCGGGTCGTATATCGCCCACTGGGTGACTTGAAAGAAGGCTCGGACAGGCTGGCCAAAGGTGACCTCGAGCATCCCATCCCGGTCCGCAGTGATGACGAACTGGGACAGTTGGCCAATTCCTTTAACAGCATGACCAGGGCCCTGAAAAAATCTCGGGCTGAGTTGCAGGAGTGGGGGCGAACGCTGGAACAAAAAGTTGAGGAGGCTGCCAAGGAACTTCACAAGGCGCAGGCTGAAACCGCGCGGAGTGAGAAACTGGCATCAGTCGGGTTGCTTGCCGCAGGTATTGCGCACGAACTCAACAATCCATTAACCGGCATTCTCACTTTTTCTCACCTGGTCAGGAAACAAGTGCCGGACGGCAGCCCCGAGGCTGATGATCTCGAACTGGTGATTCAGGAAACCAGGCGTTGCGCCGCGATTATCCGCAGGTTGCTGGACTTTGCCCGGGAAAAAGCACCCGAAAGGAAATATTCGGACATCAACAAGATGATCGAGGAGACCGCACAGCTTATCGGCCAATCTGCACAAGTCGCCGATATCGAAATCATCATGGATCTGGATGAGCAATTACCCGCTGTGTGGATTGATGAAGACCTTGTAAAACAAGTCATCATGAATATGCTGGTAAATGCGCAACATGCAATCGACAGCAGTGGCGAGATAATTGTCCGGACGCGGGAAAGGAACGATTACCAGGGCGGCGACCCTGGCGACACACCGGTTTCCATGGTGGAAATTTCCATTATCGACAGCGGTTGTGGTATTTCCGAGGAAAATTTGCAGAAAATTTTCGATCCTTTTTTCACCACCAAGGGTGTTGGTAAAGGCACCGGGCTGGGTTTATCAGTCAGTCACGGCACCATAGAGGCTCATGGCGGCCAGATCGAAGTTGAAAGCAAGCCGGGAACCGGTACGGAATTTCGTATTTATCTCCCGTTTGGAAGGAATAACAAAAATGCACAGAGGAAGGGCGAATGAAAGGGCGAATTCTGCTCGTTGATGACGAAGAAATTGTACTGCACAGTTGTCAGCGCATACTCAGAGATGGCGACTATCAGATAGATACTGCACGAGATGGCCTGGTGGCGCTGGAGATGGTCAATAACAATGATTATGACGTCCTCATCCTCGATATCAAGATGCCCAGGATGGACGGAATCGAAGTTTTACGCAGGGTCAAGGAGGCCCGTCCGGATATTGATGTCATCATGATCACCGGCCTGCACGATATCAGTACCGCTGTGCAGGCGATGAAACTCGGAGCGCTCGATTATCTTCCCAAGCCATTCGAGCCGGAAGATTTGCAACTGCTTGTGGCCCGGGCCTTTGACCGGCGGGCGATGCTGCAGGGAAAGCTGAATACAGAACAAAAAGCCGGTACCAGCTATCACTTCGAGAACATAATTGGCTCCAGCGCGCCGATGCAGCGGGTTTTCCGCCTGGTCGCACATTGTGCGCCAACCAACAGCACCGTTATGCTCCGTGGCGGAAGCGGAACAGGCAAGGAATTGATTGCCAGGGCGATTCACTACAACAGCCTGCGCAAAGACCAACCGTTCGTTCCGGTCGACTGTACGACACTGAGTGAAAACCTGCTTGAGAGCGAATTGTTCGGGCATGTGAAAGGATCTTTTACCGGGGCGGTTGCCACCAAGATGGGGCTATTCGAGAGCGCGGACGGCGGGACATTGTTCCTGGATGAAATCGGTAATATTTCGCTGTCTACCCAGGCCAAGCTGCTGCGTTTCATCGAAGAGCGGGAGTTCAAGGCAGTAGGCGACACCAGGGTCCAGAAGGTCGATATCCGCCTGGTCACAGCCACCAACAGAGACCTGGAGGGGATGGTGGCCGACGGGGAATTCCGGGACGATCTTTACTACAGGATCAATATCTTCCCAATAGAGATTCCGCCGCTACGGGATCGGCGTGACGATATTCCCGCTCTTGCGACGCATTTCCTCAACCATTTCAACGAGGAAATGAACCACAAGGCAGGAGAGTTTTCACCGGGCGCGATTAACCTGTTGATGAACCATGACTGGCCGGGCAACGTGAGAGAACTCGAAAACGTCGTGCAACGGGCCGTGATCCTGGCCAGCGGCGACGTGATTCGCCAGGGCCACCTGGTAAACATCATCGACATGCTGCCGCGAGTCGACCTGAACGTGCCAAGGACCAGCGAAGAGCTCAAGCAAATCAAGAAGATTACCCGGCAGAAATCAGTTGAACATGTTGAGAGGCACTTCGTGCTCGGTGCCCTGAAGCGGAACGCCTGGAACGTCACCCGCGCCGCCGAGCAAACCGGCATGCAACGCAGCAATCTACAGGCCCTGATGAAGAAATACGATATCCGGATCCGCGGAATCGAACCTGACCCAAACGGAGAAGGCTCCTAATGGGGCTCCTCGTAGCCTGTGATCATTTCCTTGTAATGTGAGGAGGCTTTCTTGCCGAGCACGCCCATGTAGGCATGGATGATGATGAAAAAAGTGAACAGGATAAACAGCAGGACATGGACTGTGTTGACGACACGAATGCCTCCTGCCATTTCGATCAGACCCTGGAACCGGGTGACATCCCACATCATCAGGCCGGTTACAAACATGGCTGGTGCGGTGATAAACATCACGAACTGATACGTCAGTTTCTGCATTGGATTGAACTTGTCATAAGGCTGAACGTGATGCGGTCTTTTTTCTCCTTTGAAGATGCCGGCGCTGTAGTACTCGATCTGGCGGAAATAGCGCTCGAAGAATTTTTTGGCATCGAGGTCCGGATGGTAGTTGGTGATCTTGTCTGAAGTCACGTAATAAACCAGCCACAGGAACCAGTTGGCGATCACCGCGAATCCCACCCAGTTGTGCAGTTTCACTGCCGCTTCGAACGACATCAGGCTGAACAGGTCGACATAGCGAAGTTGAAAGCCGGTGAGAATCAACAATATGAATCCCAGCGCATTGAGCCAGTGCCAGATCCGGACAGGAAGCGGATGCAGGTATGTTTTCTCCTGCTGGCGCTGTTTGTGCCGAATGTGTGTTGCTTGAATCGTCGTATTCATTTTTATTGCTCCGTTTCTTTTTGCTTGCGGAGGAATTTTCCGAGAGTGATGTGGCCGAGTGGTACTGCCAGGCCACCAAAAATGGCGAGTGCCAGCAAGCCATCGAGCAGTCGGATCCGGGTTCCGCCCGGTGCGTAAAAACCACCAACAGTAGCCACTGAAATCGCAGAACTAAGAATTTTCTTGTCGGCTTCGAATCGTTGCTTTCTGCCATCGGGCCGGCTGATCGAAACCGTCACGTTCTGAAAGGCATCGGCCCCGCCCTGGTGGCAACTTTCACACGATCTCACGGCTTCTGACCTGGGCGCCAGGCGATGAGCGTCAACGCCCCTGGTGACTTCCATCCGCCCTCTCAAAGTGACATTCGTTGCTTTTCCTTCGTTGCTGCTCAGACGGACCAGCTTCCAGAGTTCGACAGGATTCAGGCCATCATCGCCGGCATCGATCTCGTTCAGGCGATCCTGAATTTCAGAGTGCCCCTCGTTCATGCCAACAGGCACCTGGTTGAGGTTGTCATACAATTGCAAGTCCACTCTTCGTTCTGCGACCGGTGAATGGCAGGCGGCGCAACTGACCGACGTCATATGCATGGCTGCATTCGGCAGCCATTTCTCGTGCGCCTGGCTGGCGCCGTCGTGGCAATCGAGGCAAGTGGATACCAGATGATCAATCGCTGCGACCGCGTTGACATCATGCGAACTGTGGCAGTCCGCGCATATCGGCGCCTGGATGTGCCCGGGCCGGATGACATTGCCATTGGCCCTTGCCAATCCATGTACGCTCTGCGCATAGGCATCGAAAATCTCCACGTGGCAGGCTTTGCAGGGCTCGCCTGTGACCGGTTCGTATACCGTCATTGGCTTGACCGCATGAGCCTGGTGACAGTCGGAGCAAAGTGGGGCATCTGCATGCCCTTTAGCCGCGAGGCTGGCATGGATGCTGCCATCGTAAGCTTTGGCCTTGGTGGCATGGCATTGGTTGCAGGTCTCATTTTGCCGGACTGAGTAGTCGCGCATGCTGCTGATGGGCTTCTTCGACGGGTGCCTGGACTTGCCTACATCCCGGTGACAGCCGGTACAACCAATCACGCTGTGAACAGATTCTTCAAAATCCGCCGCCATCACCTGCAGGGACATCTTTTCACCATCCTCCAGTTTTTTCTTCAGCTTTTTGCTGTGACACTTCAGGCACTTCGCATCCGGGTCGGTGGCGGCCCCAGCCTGTTCAGCCAGGCTGGTGGCCGGCGCAGCGGCCCAAAGGGCGAGGGCGATCATTAAACTGCCCAGTATGACGTTGATCTTCATCTTTTTATTCCTGTAACCTTG